>Ga0316207_10000194_pt1 | contig 121527 bp, 116 predicted proteins | sample 6weekpyrite_MG_FD_204943 | JGI IMG/M metagenome (GOLD analysis project Ga0316207, IMG submission 204943) | Microbial mat bacterial communities from mineral coupon in-situ incubated in ocean water Damariscotta River, Maine, United States -... | ecosystem: Environmental > Aquatic > Marine >...
ATGTTGGTGTACGAGCCAGACAAGGACAGATTAGCGAAGAAACACAGTTAGTATTATTGCAACAAGCAGAAGCAGAACGAGAAGCAACTTCTGGTGTAAACCTAGATGAAGAAGCAGCGAGACTCATTGAATTACAACAAGCTTATCAAGCTGCTGCTAGAGTTATTACGGTTGCAAATAGTCTGTTTGATGAAGTGTTAGCAGCAGTGAGGGGTTAAATTTATGCGCATATCAAGCAGCCAACTACATGCAGCCGCCATAAATTCAATCTTAGGCCAGCAGGCACAGCTGAGCAGAATACAAGAGCAAATTGCATCGGGCCGTAAAGTGTTGACACCAGCAGATGATCCGGCGGGTGCTGCACGCGCTTTGAATTTGCTTGAGTCAGAATCTTCAACGGGTCAATATGGTCGCAACCTTGATACTGCTGAATCCCGATTACAATTTGAAGAAGTTAGTTTAACCAGTGTAACCAATCTCATTCAGCGCGTGCGTGAGTTGGCTGTTCAAGGAAACAGTGACTCGAATGACGCGGCATCCCGAGGCTTGATTGCAAGCGAAATTCGACAACGTTTTGATGAATTGTTTACATTGGCAAATAGCCGTGATGCAAATAACGAATACATATTTTCTGGCTATCAGGCTAAAACCCAAACATTCTCACAAAACGTCGATGGATCAGTGAGTTATAATGGCGACGAAGGCCAACGGTTCCTGCAAATTGGGGCGTCAAGGCAAGTGGCCACTGGTGATTCAGGTGCTGAAGTTTTTGGGCTGGTCGGCAGTGGTAATGGACAATTTACAACAAGCGGAAACGCATCAAATACCGGTTCTGGTGTAATTAATACCGGAAGTATCACCAATCAAAATGCTTATGTTGCAGATAACTATTCAGTTGTGCTTGGCGAGCAAACTAGCGTAGTAGGTGGCGCGATTGGTTTAGTCGACACAAATGCGAATGACACGCTGCAGTATGAGTTAAGGGTAAATGGCACATTGGTGTACACCGCTAACGAAGGAGATAGTCGCACTCAAGCACAATTACTCGCAGATATTAATGCGCAAGTAGGTACAACAAATGTTAGAGCATATATTGATGGGGGGCAGTTATTTTTAGCAAATACGTCGCCGACTGCAACGCCTATTACTATCAATGAAACATTAACAGGTGCTACTGATGGCGCATTAGATACGGTAACGGGTTTCTTTGGTTCCAATTTAACGGGTGCCGCGCCCACCAATAATGTGGTGTTTAATAACGCTAATGGTTACTTAGTTTTAGATAGCAGTAGCGCCATTGTTACATCGGGTGCGTACAGCAGTGGTAGTAATATTGATTTCAATGGGCAGCAGCTAAGTATTAGTGGCACTCCTAGCAATGGTGATCGATTCACGAGTACTGCGAATACTGAACAAGATTTATTTGCCACGCTCCAAACATTGATTTCGCAACTTGAATCACCTTCTGTCAGTATCCCAGCCGTGCCAACGACGGCAAGCTTAACTGGTTTTACTGCACCTGTCGCAGCGGGAGGTGGTGAAACCTTACAAATTACTATCGACGGTATCGACCTGGTTAATCTCGCATTAGCAGGTGGTGCAACAAGAACCGCGGCGCAACTTGATACTGATCTGGCGACGTTTATTGGCGCAAACGCGGGCTACACAATTGCCAGTGGTTCGTTTGCAAGCAATGATTTGGTATTACAAAAGGATGATGGTACTGATTTGGTTGTTGCGATTCCTCAAAATACAACTGCAACGCCAGCATTATTGACAGGAGTAGCTGGAACCGCAACAAACGGTTTTCCTGCAGAAACTGGAAACATAACTGTATTTCATGACGCGATGGCTAATGTGTTAAATAATTTGGACAGAAATCTTGATAATGTGATTGAAATTCGAGCTCTCGTTGGCGCAAGACTTAATTCGACAGAAGATCAGAATAATATTAATGAGTCTTCATTGTTGCAGGTTAGAGAAGCATTATCAGAGATACAAGATCTTGATTATGCTGAAGCGATTAGCCAATTAGAGCAACAGCGAATTAGTTTGCAAGCCGCTCAACAGTCCTTTGTCCGAATTCAAAATTTGAGTTTGTTTAACTTTCTTTAGGTTTTTGTTTGGACAAGATTTACAGGATGGTTTTTTTGTAACTAAATAGCATCAATGTTAGCAGAGGATGTTTTAGTTTTTTCAGTCGTAGCTTTCTTAACAAGTTAATATTTAAATTTTTCTTAGCCAATAGAATAACGTTTTTTAACCTTATATATGTATCTCCATTTCTTTTAAATCCTATTCATCATGTTAATCCTGTCTAAATATGATGCTGTTTTTATTAAAGTCTTAAAGGCTACGTAATCTCGTCAATTAGACGTATCTTATTGTAATACCTGCATATTCATAATAAGTTAATCCCTCGTTTTATTTGCATTTAATCCTAAAGTTTTCTCACGCAGCTCCGATAAAGTGGTTGGAGGCGGTAAATACCTACCCAATTGGGAAGTTATATCCGTCAAAGACAAACCTTGAACTCCGCGAGTACTGACCTGCTAAAACAGCGAGGAATGGTACAGAGGGGTATAGGAGAAATACAATGCCTCAAATTATTAACTCGAATATTGCCTCGCTCACGGCGCAACGTAATTTAAACACATCACAGTCACAACTAGGTGTTTCTTTACAACGACTTTCTTCTGGTTTACGTATTAATAGTGCCAAAGATGACGCGGCGGGTCTTGCGATTTCTGAACGTTTTACAACACAGATTCGTGGTCTAAACCAAGCAGTACGAAATGCTAACGATGCAATTTCATTGTCTCAAACAGCTGAAGGTGCTTTAGGCGAATACGGTAACATCCTACAACGTGTTCGTGAGCTGGCTTTACAGTCTGCAAACTCAACTAACTCTTCATCTGACCGTGCAGCGCTTAACTCAGAAGTACAACAGCAACTTGCGGAACTTAACCGTATTTCTACACAAACCCAGTTCAACGGTCAGAACGTACTTGATGGTTCATTCATCGGTGCGCAATTCCAGGTGGGTGCGAATGCTAACCAAACAATTGCAGTTGATGTCGGCAATGCATCGACTGATGCGTTGGGTGCCTTCCAATTCACTAACTCTGCAAGTCCGGTAACGGGTACAGCCCTAGCATCAGGTGATTTGACTATTAACGGTGTTAACGTAGGTACTTCAACAGATGGTAGTGCGGATTCGATTGTTTCTGCGATTAACGCAGTTAGCAACCAAACTAACGTTGATGCAACCGCGACATCATCGATCACCGCAACAAATGCGCCGACTGGTCGTCAAAGCTTAGCTACTGGTGATTTGGTTATTAATGGCGTTAACATTGGTGCGGTAGCGGGTAATGGCGATCTTGCTGCACAAGGTGCGGGCATCGCTACTGCCATTAACAATGTCACAGCAACTACGGGTGTGACTGCAACTGCTAACAGCGTGACAGGTGCACTTACACTATCATCTAGTGTTGGTGAAACCATCGCTATTACGTCTAATAATGGCACAGCGGGTGGTTCAGCGATTGAAAACGCCACAGGTCTTGAAGTGTCTACCAACGGTAACACGGCTGTTACCAACCTTGCTCTGGCTGCTACTAAAGGTTCAGCTGTATCAACCTTTGCATTTGCTAATGTAACAAATGGTGACACTTTCACAATAGGTACTGGTGCTAATCTGGTTACTTATGAAATTGACTCTACTCAGGCAACGGGTGCCTCTAACGGCAGCGGCGGTTTCTATGTAGGCGATGGTTTTACGAATGATGCAACCTTAAATGCTGAAGTGTTAGATGCGCTTAATGGTACAACTTCTGCTGCTTCTGCAGCGAATGGTGTGGTAGCAACTACAACTGGTGGTACAAACATCACGGTGACTAATGATGCCTTCGGTGTTGAAACCTTAGCTTCTTCAGTCATTGCTGATGGCGGTGGCGGTGCAGTAACAGCGATTACTAACACAGCGGGTACAGGTATTGCTGAAGGTTCAACCGTCGCTATTGATGGGACTACATATACCTTTATCACTGGTGCGAGTACTGGCGACAACATCTCACTGACAGAAGCGAGCATCAATGATGTCGCGACTACATTAAGAAGTGCCATTACTGCTGATGCGGATGACAGTGTTGTTGCTTCTGGTGCGACTAACAACGTCATTGTGACTGCCGCCATATTTGGTACGGATGGTAACGCTTATGTTGACGCAACAGGTACTGCCGTTGGAGCGGGTGTTACTGAAACAGTGACCACTGCCGGTACTGATGGTGCATTCACTGCAAGTACTACTTACGGTTTGATCTCTCTTAGCTCTTCAGAGGCTTACCAAGTAGCGGGTAACAACCCTGCAAATGCTGGACTGTCTACAGCATCATCTACGTTGACTGCTATCAACACAGTTGATATTTCATCTGTAACAGGTGCAAACACAGCGATTACTCTAATTGATGGCGCATTAGACCAAGTTAACTCGATTCGAGGTGACTTAGGTGCGATTCAAAACCGCTTTGAATCAACTATCGCTAACTTAACTACTACATCAGAAAACTTGAGCGCTGCGCGTTCACGTATTCGTGATGCGGATTTCGCAGCTGAAACTGCGAATCTGACTCGTTTGCAGATCTTGCAACAGGCCGGTATTTCAATCCTGTCGCAAGCAAACTCACTGCCACAGTTGGCATTGAGCCTACTGCAGTAACAGGTTAGTTAAAGAACCGCACCCGGATGAAAATCCGGGTGCATTTCTAAAAGTTAATTATGATTAAGAGGTAGTGGTTATGACTAATGAAATCAGCAGTCAAATCACAGCAACGGTTCTAAGGCAAAATAAAGCTCCAGAATCGGTTTCGCAAACAGATTCGGCTTCAAAAACTGGCCAAGCTGCCAGTAAACGGCAAGAGTCTGCCGCGTCAGCTAGTAGTGATGTAAATGCACCACAAATAGCAAGCACCAAGCTGGAACAAGCAGTTAGTGATATTAATGATTACGTCCAAACGGTCAATCGAGACCTGTTGTTTCGTGTTGATGAAGCGTTGCCTTTGGGGCGCTCTATTGTCACTGTTATTGATGCAGATACGAAAGAAACAATACGTGAGTTCCCATCTGAGGAAGCGCTTGCACTGGCTCATCAGCTACGCGATCAAGCAGAAGAATCAGTGGATACTAGTTTAGAAGGACTTATTATTTCTGCACAGGCATGATGTCTGGCATTAACCTTGCTTATGTAACTAGTGACACGATCTACGCGAGGATACGATGGCTTCAATAACAGCACCAGGAATTGGTTCAGGGCTAGACATTAATAGTCTTGTCACACAACTTGTACAAGCTGAAGCAACACCAGCTGTTAATGTGCTTGACCGCCGTGAAACCGGATTACAGGCGGAGTTATCTGCTTACGGTTCACTACGAGGCGCACTCAGTAGTTTTCGTTCCAGTGTTAGTTTTCTCTCAAATGTAAGTGCATTTGAAAGTATCACTGCTTCATCAAGTGATGAAGATATCCTAACAACAACGACAAGTGATGGTGTTGTTGATGGAAATTATCGTGTAAGAGTTGATCAGCTTGCTGAATCCCATTCACTCGTCACAGGTGGCTTTACCGATACAACAGATGTTGTCGGAACAGGCACACTCAGCTTTAAATTTGGTACCGGCGTATATTCAAGCGGCCCTGATACTTATGCTTTTACCCAAGATGCAGATAAAGCATCCCAAACAGTTACAATCGATAGTTCTAACAATACTTTGCAGGGTGTCAGTGACGCAATAAACGATGCCGAGATCGGCGTCACAGCAAGTATTATTTTTGATGGTAGTAATTATCGCCTTACTTTATTGGCTGATGATGCGGGTGCAGATAATGCACTGGAAGTCAGTGTGGTCGATACAGGTGATGCAAATAATACCGATAATGTAGGTTTATCTCAGCTCGCGTTCAACACCTCTGTCACCAATCTTGATGAAACAGTTGCCGCGCAAGACGCTAATTTTTCAATTAATGGTCTGAATGTAACGAGTAGTACAAACACGGTTACTGACGCTATTGATGGTATTACGTTAAACCTTATTTCAGCAGATCCTGCCAAAACAATTGATGTCACCATTGCACGCAACTCGGGTGTTATTAGTAATGCCGTGAATAATTTTATCAATGATTATAACTCAATGATTGGAACCATCGGCGGTCTTTCTGGTTTTGATGCAGACACTGAAGAAGCAGGTGTTTTGCTTGGTGATAGCGTGGTGAGAAGTATTACCACACAAATTAGAAATACACTTAATGATTCGGTAAAGGAATTAGCCGGTTCATTTACTTCGCTTGCGAGCATCGGCGTAACGACTGAACGTGATGGTAGCCTTAGCGTGGATAGTTCGGCTTTAAATGCGGCAATTAGTAATGATCCTGATGCGGTTGCCAGTCTCTTTGCTGAAGCGGGCCGCGTGGATAACAACCAGATAAGTTATATCAGTTCAAAAACTGACAGCGCAGAAGGTGTATTCGCTGTTAATATAACTCGCGCAGCGACACAAGGAAATTATGTTGCTGTTGACTTTGGTTATGATGGTAGCCCCATTACCGTAAATAACGGTAATGATGATTTGTCCTTTACGATAGATGGCGTAAGCACGGGTACGATTACGCTGACCAATGCCGATTATACTGGCGCGCAGCTTGCGGTGGAATTACAAACGCGAATTAATGGTGTTAAAGATCTTTCTGACCAAGATGTATCCGTCACGGTTACATTCGATGACAGTGACTCAAATAACGAACATTTTGTTATCACCTCAAACCGTTATGGAGATGCCTCCAAAATAGAAGTTGTTTCAGCCGAAGGTTCAGCATTCGGTTTGAGTGGTGGCACAGCAACTACCGGTGTAAATGTAGAAGGAACGATTGGTGGCCGCTCAGCAACTGGCTCTGGGCGTGTGTTAACGGCACTTGATGGGCTAAAAATTGAATTACAGGATAATTTAACCGGTTCTCATGGCAATGTAACCTTTACACGAGGTATCGCTTCGAGGTTAACGAGTCTTGTAAATTCGCTATTAGATCCTGATGCCGGTATCGCTTCACGTATTAGCGGTTTTGAGAAAAATATTTCCGAGATCGATGTACAACGGGAAGAGTTAGGTGAACGGCTTATTAATTTAGAAACACGATTAAGAGCGCAGTTTGGCGCGCTTGATTTACTGGTTCAACAATTAAACACAACAAGTTCCTTTCTCACTCAGCAATTGGCTGCATTGCCACCATTAGACTTGGTTGGAAGGAATTAATTGTTGTTAATTTTAATTACAAAAACATGGTAATGTTTTTGATATTTAGGCCGATAAAGTTATTAGACCATCGGGCAAATCAATTAGGTAGTAGAGGTTAGTATGATGAATAGAGCCGCCACGCAAAGTGCGCTGAACGAATACAAGAAAGTTGGCGTCCAAAGCGGAATTGAAAATGCCAGTCCACACCGGCTTATCCAAATGTTGATGGCAGGAGCGCTGGAAAAAATATCATCAGCAAAAGGTTTTTTACAACGTGGTGATAAAGGGCAAAAAAGTCAGTACATTGGCTGGGCAATTAGTATCATTGATGGATTGCGTGTGAGTCTTGATAAAAACATGGGTGGTGAATTAGTCGATAATTTAGATGCTTTGTATGAATATATGGGGCAGCGTTTACTCACAGCTAACATTAAGAACGATCCGGAAATACTTGATGAAGTAGCAGGCCTAATGCGTGAAATAAAATCAGGTTGGGATGGCATTGCTAAAGAAGCAGCAGAAATTGAAGAAGCTCAGCAGAAAAAGGCAGCTGCTGGTGTCTGAGCAAATTAATAAATCTGACATTGAATGGGCACGCCTTCAAGATATGGCAGGACATATGTTGGATGCAGCGAAAGAGTCTGATTGGGAATCATTGATCGAACTAAACAATCGCCGCCAGCCTATTCTAGAAAATTATTTTCTTTATACAGCGCCGTCACTGGATAGCGAATTAGTCCGCGACAGAATTCATGTACTTCAAGCGATGGAACAGCAAATAATCCAATATTGCCAGTCTATGCGTGATGAGGTAGCAAAAAAACTGAAAGGGTTACATCGCGGAAAACGGGCCGAGCAAGCATATTCAAAGCATGTTGCGGCATAAAAAACGCATTAGCTAGAAGCTCACACAGCCTTAGCACATATCGCTGAGATAATTTAAACACCACAGATTACTGTCTGTAATTCGCTAACCTACCTGCTATGAGTACCTGTGATGGGTAATTTTACCGCTTACTGCTATAGTTAAATCATGAGTGAACCAGCCGATAACAATGATTTTGGCATAGCACTGACCTATTCTGCGCGTGCGCCGTTAACCTGGAATGCAACTGAACTTCCGGTAACGGCTGCTATTGATTCTAAAAATGAACAAAGTCTGCGCACTATCTTGAATCTGAGTGAACACCACAACAACGACGTTGGGGAAGAATTTGCTGCCCTTGAACGTAAAGTCGATATTACGTTGGAGATGGTGGCAAGCTTGTTACGCGCCTCGATTGATATGCCGAGTGAAAAAGAATTTCAGTTAGGTGCCCATGAAATTCGTTGGCAGCAAACCAGTGCTTTGCCATCGCCAGGTGAGAAATTAAATGTGATTATTTATCTGCATGAACTTTATCCAATGCCACTAACATTAGCAGGGCAGGTGAGAGCAGTCACCCAGCAAGAATGCGTCGTTCAGTTGGCAACGCAAACGCCTGATGTACAACAATTATTGGAAAAATTCATTTTCTTGCATCATCGCAGGTCAATAGCCCATGCCAAGCAGCTGTAAATCAACTAAGCAGCGTCAATATATTATCCCGCGTATTTGGCATTAAAAGCTACTTTCTAAATCGCTTATAGTTCTATAAAGCCCGTATCGTCATGATTCTGACAACTACATTTAGACTAAATATAACTATTTAAATAGCATGGTAATTGTTTTTACAACTAAAAAATCCACGAGTTAGATTTTTTTTCGAATTAGTTACGACAATATTTTGACATATCTCAAGGCAGCTGCTTTACTAGAGTTTCATATTCAAAGCGTCAAAAAAACAATAAAAATAATTTGTTAACACCTTAGGGAACTAAAGCGGCATGATAACTTCCAGAATCTTGATTATTGATGAGAATGCTCAGCGCGTCAGTGATTTAAAAATAATATTTACCTTTTTGGAACAAAGTGATGTCGTAGGCGTCGGTTATGATGGCTGGAAAAGTGAGTTAGAGGATGCTGAAAAAATACAAGTCATTCTAGTCGGTGATTGTTGTAATGATGAAAACAGAAACAAACTCATCTCCGCAATCAGGGCGCTTGAAGAAGATGTACCAGTATTACTGTTGAGTGACAGTGAAGCCATGGAGGAAGTCGGCAGTCTGGATTCAACCGTTGGTATTTTAGGTGGCATAGTGATGCCAGCGTCAAATACGCAACTCAGTAGCATGTTACATAAAGCCAGAATATACCGAGAAAGCCGTCGCACTAGTGATACAGGGCGAAACTCAACACTTTTCCGTAGTTTAGTTGGAAACAGTCGAGCCATTCGACACGTTCGCAAGCTAGTCGAGCAGGTAGCTAGTTCAGCGGCTAATGTACTTATACTCGGTGAGTCGGGCACCGGTAAAGAAGTTGTCGCTCGTAACCTTCATTATAATTCTCCTCGCCGTGATAAGCCCTTTGTACCAATTAATTGTGGCGCTATTCCAGCAGACTTGCTTGAAAGCGAGTTATTTGGACATGAAAAAGGGGCATTTACTGGAGCGATCACTGCACGCCAAGGGCGTTTTGAAATGGCTGAAGGTGGCACTTTATTTTTAGATGAAATTGGTGACATGAGCTTGAATATGCAGGTTAAGTTACTGCGAGTGTTACAAGAAAGAACCTTTGAGCGAGTTGGTAGTAATAAAAGCATTAAATCAGATGTTAGAATTATCGCTGCGACACACAGAGACCTTGAAGATAAAATTAAAGATGGTGATTTTCGAGAAGATTTATTTTATCGGCTCAATGTTTTCCCGATTGAAATGCCACCTCTTCGCGAAAGAAACAGTGATATACCATTATTGACGAATGAGTTAATAAGCCGTTTTGAAAATGAAAAGCGTGGTTCAGTACGCTTAACACCGGCAGCAATTATTTCGCTTTGCCAGTATCATTGGCCGGGTAATGTACGGGAATTAGCGAATTTGATTGAACGCCTTGTCATTTTACATCCATACGGTGTGGTAGATTTACCTGACTTGCCCGAGAAATTTCGCATTCAGGGAATTGCCATTGCAGAAGCGAACCCTGAAGTTGAGCTCACTGACTTTCAAGTTGATGGTTACCGCGATCCCAGCAATCAACTACCCGATGACAATTTTGATTTAAAAGAACATTTATTAAAATTAGAGTATGGCTTGATTAAACAAGCGCTCGATGAAGCAAATGGCGTTGTCGCTCATGCGGCTAAGCGTTTAAACATGCGCAGAACCACATTGGTTGAGAAGTTACGTAAGCATAACCTTCAACGTAATGATGAAGCGTCGAATTTCTGACATATTATTTGTTGAAAATCCAGTTCACCTTTCTAAGTAATTGAAATAAAACAATTCGCCTTTTCAGGCACAGTTCTTGCTCCTTGTTTCTATCGACGAACTAATCGTCATAGAACAGGCACAGGAACACAATGTCACAACAAGCACTTTCATTACAGCAAGCTGATCTCAAAAATGCATTTGAGGCATTTAATGAGATGTCTCAGCAACTTGCCGATTCTTACCGGGTTCTCGAAAACAAAGTTGTGCATCTTGATCAAGAATTAGCGAGTGCGCATAACGATCGACTTCGTGAATTAACTGAAAAAGAACGTGTTGCAGATCGGTTAGAAAGTTTACTCAAGGCATTACCTGCGGGAGTGGTTGTATTAGATAATGATGGAGTTGTGATTGAATGTAATCCTGCTGCAATAAACTTGTTAGGCACGCCATTAGTAGGATTAGCATGGATCGAAATCATCCACCGCGCATTCGCCCCACAAAGTGACGACGGTCATGACATATCTTTACGGGATGGACGAAAAGTCAATCTTTCTACCCAAGCATTAGGAAGCGAGCCCGGCCAAATACTTTTGCTTCAGGATGTAACAGAGACAAGAGCACTTCACGACAGCTTGAATCGTAGTAAACGTCTTTCAGACATGGGGGAAATGGCGGCAACGCTTGCTCACCAAATAAGAACGCCATTATCTTCAGCGTTACTGTATAGCTCACATTTATTGCAAAAAGAACTGGATAGCGAAAAACGAATTAAATTTACACACAGAATACGTTCCAGCATGGAACAGCTTGAAAATCAGGTTAATGACATGTTGATGTTTGCTAAAGGTGGAAGTGCAGGGGATGAAAAAATACGGGTAAGCCAATTGACGAATGAAATCTCACGGTCAATGGAAATACAAATTCAGCAAAAAAATGCTGAATTGAATGTCGTTATTGAAAATCAAAATATGCTTGTATTGGGCACGCAGGAATCGTTACTTGGTGCCTTTCAAAACCTGATAAGTAATGCATTAAATGCCTGCGAAGTTTCACCAAAACTTACATTGACAGCCAAAGCCGTGCAGCTAAATGGATTACCTATGGTCTGTATATCGCTACGAGATAATGGACCTGGAATTCCTATGCATCATCAAAACAAAATTTTTGACCCGTTTTTTACAACCGGTTCACGGGGTACTGGTTTAGGTCTTGCTGTGGTAAAGGCTGTTGCGAATGCACATAACGGAATCATTAAGCTTGAATCAGAACAAGATGTGGGAAGCACGTTCAGTATGGTGCTTCCGCAGCATATTGCGGAACCGGAAGGTTTCACTCAAACCAAATTTGTCATTGCACCAACGCGTGCTGGAAATTAAGGAAATAGTATGAACCATGCAACGGTACTTGTAGTTGAGGATGATAAAGACTTGCAGGAAGCACTGTGTGAAACATTATCATTAGCAGGCATTCAAACCTTGGCGGCTAATGATGGCCGTATGGCAATTGAAATGCTAAACCATGAAAAAGTAGACATGGTTGTGAGTGATGTGCAAATGCAGCGAATGGATGGTCATGCACTACTAAAAGTAATTAAAGATCAGTATAAGAATTTGCCAGTCCTTTTGATGACGGCGCATGGGAATGTTCAAAAGGCGATTGAAGCTATTCGGCTCGGCGCCGTGGACTATTTAGTTAAACCCTTTGATGCTGAGGTTTTAGTAAATACTGTTGAACAATATGTGGGAAGCGAGGCAGTTGGAAGTGATTTTGTTGCAGTTTCAGAAGTGACACTAAATGTATTGCGAATTGCAAAAAGAGTATCAGACAGCGAAGCAACCGTCATGATTACAGGTGAAAGTGGCACAGGTAAGGAAGTCCTTGCTCGTTATATTCACAAGAATTCTCCTCGTGCTGCAAACCCATTTATCGCCATAAATTGCGCTGCAATTCCAGATAATATGCTTGAAGCTACACTGTTTGGTTATGAGAAGGGGGCATTTACTGGCGCCTATAAAGCATCTGCAGGAAAATTCGAGCAAGCCCAAGGCGGCACGTTGTTATTAGACGAAATCTCAGAAATGGACAAGGGGTTACAAGCAAAATTGCTGCGAGTACTTCAGGAAAGAGAAGTTGAGCGCTTGGGTGGAAGTGAACTCATCAAACTGGACGTGCGAATTTTAGCAACGTCGAATCGAAATATGCGAGACGAAGTAAAGCAAGGAAACTTTAGAGAAGATTTATACTACAGGCTTAATGTTTTTCCATTAGAGCTTCCACCGTTAAACGCACGCAGAGAAGATATTGTTCCGATTGCAGAACAATTATTGTTACGCCATGCAACCAAAGCAGGAAAAATAATTCCACAACTAAGTCATTCTGCTGCAGAACGATTAAAACAACACAGTTGGCCTGGAAATGTTCGTGAACTAGATAATGTGTTGCAACGCGCATTGATTTTGCAAAAAGACAATAATGTGGAAGCGCAAGATATTATGTTTGAGCAGGAATATGAAAAACCATCTAACACCGCTATTACACAACAAGATAAACAAAGTCCTGAAGAAAAAACAGAAACCAAAAATAATGGAACATTAGATAAGGATTTAAAGCGCACAGAACACAACAAAATTATTGATGTCTTGAAAAGCTGTATGGGTAATAGAAAAGTGGCCGCAGAAACCTTGGGTATTAGTCCACGTACATTACGTTATAAGTTGGCAAGAATGCGCGATGATGGCGTAGTTTTTCCTGGTTAAAGGTAAGAGGTATTTAGTATGAATGATGTGAATGTAAACCAGCTACTGGCACAGATGCGCGGCTTGTCACAGGCTGCACAAAATGTGCAACCCACTCCAGCCGATGGTAATGGTGTGTCAGATTTTTCATCTATGCTGAAAAGTTCAATCGACAAAGTGAATGAAACGCAGAAAGCTTCAAGTGAACTTTCAACGGCATTTCAGCGTGGCGAACCTGGTACAGACTTATCTGAAGTGATGTTGGCAGCACAAAAAGCCAGTATTTCGTTTCAGGCAATGGTTCAAGTGCGAAACAAGCTGGTTAATGCATATCAAGACATTATGAATATGCCCATTTAGGTGTAGAAATTAGCGGGAATCAAAATAATGGCGTTAGTAAAAACTGAAAATGTAGGAAACCAATTTAATGGACTGGGTGGTTTGCCAATATTAAGGCAGCTTGGACTTATGATTGGTTTAGCTGCGAGTGTTGCTGTCGGTGTAGCAATTGTTATGTGGTCACAAACACCGGGATATAAGCTTTTATATAGCGATATTTCAAACCAAGATGCTGCCCAGGTGGCATCTGCGTTACAGTCTGGTGGCATTGACTACAAAATAGATGAGGCTGCTGGTCAAGTTTGGGTTGGTGGAGACTCTACGCATAAAGCAAGAATGTTACTTGCAGCACAAGGTCTACCTGAGGGTGGCAGTGTTGGTTTTGAACTAATGGATAAAACGGAAACTTTTGGCAGCAGTCAATTCGTAGAATCAGTTCGCTACCAACGTGCCTTGGAAGGTGAACTAGCCAGAACAATCTCTACCTTGAAGTCAATTAAGTCTGCCAGAGTTCACCTTGCGATACCCAAGCAATCAGTTTTTGTGAGAAATAGAAAAAAGCCAAGTGCTTCGGTAACCGTTGGTTTGTATCCTGGGCGCTATCTTGAAAAAGGCCAAGTTCAGGCAATTGTCGGATTAATAAGTTCCAGTGTTCCAGAACTTGAAGCAAGTATGATTACTGTCGTCGACCAAGTCGGAAAAATGCTAACGGATGAACACGATGAAGCGATGAAGTTTAGTGGTAAGCAACTTGAATACAAAAATGAAATTGAACAGTCTTATGTAAAACGCATTGAGGAGATTTTAGGGCCTATCGTTGGGAGCGGTCGTGTTCGGGCTCAAGTTAATGCTGATATTAATTTTACAGTGACTGAAAAGACCCAGGAATCGTTTAACCCTGATCAATCTGCTGTAAGAAGTGAAAAGATTAGTGAAGAATCGCGCGGCGGTGGTTCGGCAATTGATGGTGTCCCCGGTGCGCTATCAAATCAACCGCCGGAAGCAGGAACGGTCACTGGAGAAACAGGCTCGGTTACCGCTGCTGAGGTGGTTGACAAAATGCTGCAATCTACTCGAAATTTTGAGCTGGATAGAACAATTAGTCATACCAAACTTGCAAGCGGAAACATTCATCGTCTTTCAGTTGCTGTGCTTATAGATAATAAGCCCGCTGCTGAGGAAGGTGCTGAAGCTGCACCTTATTCTGAGCAAGAAGTTAATTTATTTACCCAATTAGTGCGAGATGCCGTCGGCTTTAATGTGCGCCGAGGGGATAGTGTTAATGTCATCAACGCGGCCTTTAGCCCAATTCCTGAGCCTGAGTTACTTCCTGAAGCTCCACTTTGGGAGCAAGGATGGGTATGGGATATCGCCAAGCAAGTTCTGGGCGGATTAGCAGTATTGTTACTAGTATTTGGTGTGCTACGTCCGGTTATGAAAGAGTTGGCTGCAAAAGGTGTCGAATTCAAAGAGCAGTCTCAACAATTATTAGCGGCTCAGGGTATTCAAACAATTGATGAAGATGGTGCACAAGTAACGTTATCTGGACAAGCTGGAGGGCAACCACAAGTGCAGCAACAAGCACATGAGTCTAATGTTACGACAGCAATTGCAATGGTAGATCAAGACCCTCGAACTGTTGCACAAGTATTAAAAACATGGGTGGCAACTGATGGCGGATAACGGGCTTATGGCAACAGATTCGGATTTAAGTGGTATTGAGCGTGCTGCAATTTTATTGATGTCTGTGGGTGAAGACAGGGCATCAGAAGTACTTAAGCACATGGGGCCGAAAGAAGTACAGAAGGTCGGGACGGCGATGTCTGAGCTAAGTGCTGTATCAAAGCAGCAGGTGAGTAGTGTCTTGACTGATTTTGTTTCTATTGCAGAAGACCAAACAGCAATGGGAATTGGTAATGATGAATATATTCGTAATGTCTTAAATAATGCCTTAGGTACAGATAAAGCCACCGGTGTCATTGACAGGATATTGCTTGGTAAAAACAGCAAAGGATTAGAACAATTAAAATGGATGGACTCGCGACAAGTTGCGGAATTAATTCGTCTGGAACATCCACAAATCATTGCGATTATTTTATCGTATTTAGATAGTGATCAATCAGCTGCGGTGCTTGCTGAAATGGCTGAAAATGTTCGTATGGATATTGTCATGCGCGTTGCTGCGTTAGATGGTATTCAACCTAATGCTATTGCTGAATTAAACGACATTCTTGAGCAACAATTTACAGGCGATGGTACTTCAAGCATAAAATCATCAAGTGTGGGCGGAATTAAAACAGCGGCAAACATTCTTAATTTAATGGATACATCTGTTGAGAATGAAATCATGGACAAAATGAAGGAAGTCAATGAAGAAATTTGCCAACAAATTATGGATAACATGTTTGTATTTGCAAATATTAGTGAAATTGATGACCGAGGCATTCAATTATTGTTACGTGAAGTGTCGACAGACGTTTTAGTGTTAGCACTAAAAGGGGCAGATGCAGCGCTTAAAGAAAAAATATTTAAAAACATGTCTAAACGTGCCAGTGAAATGTTAAGAGACGACCTGGAGTCTAAAGGTCCAGTTCGATTAAGTGAAGTAGAAGAAGCTCAAAAGGAAATAATTGCCGTTGCAAGAAGATTGACAGAATCTGGTGAAATTTCATTAGGCGGAGGTGCGGATGAGTTCGTCTCCTAAGCCAACAATTATTGATGGTGACCATGCTGAGTATTCTGCATGGAAACCGCCATCAGTCCAAAAACTAACGGCCAAAGAAATAGCGGAAAATGAACAACAGCGTTTAATTACTGCTGATTCAATACAAGCTTTGCAAAAGAAAGCTTATGAAGAGGGCTACGCTCAAGGGTTTCAAAAAGGCATGCAAGATGGTGAGGTGGCAATTAAAGAGCGGATTAACCACATAGATAGTATTGCCCGTTTTTTACAAAAGCCATTAGATGAACTTGATGAGTCGGTCGTTGAGCAATTAAGCCAGCTTGCAATAAATATTGCGAGAAAATTAATACGCCGCGAAATAACAACAGATCCAGGTCAAATTGTAGCAGTGGTTAGAGAAACTATATCTACCATACCTGCTGGGATGCAAAATATTCGTGTATTTATGAATCCTGATGATGCCACTGTACTTCGCGATGCAATGAAATTGTCTGAAGGTGAACAACCATGGACTATTGTTGAAGATCCTCTGCTGAGTAAAGGTGGTTGTAAGGTGTTAACAGATTCATCTGCGGTTGATGCCAGTGTCGAGGCCCGTTTAAGTGGCATTATTGCTCGCTTACTAGGTGGAGAGCGCCAAAGTGACCGTGAATCTGAATAATAAACATCATCAAAAATGGTCTGAAAGTTTATCAGCGCTTAATGAAGAAGTGGAACAACCTATCCCAATTATTGTTGAAGGTAAATTAACGCGCATGGTTGGAATGACGCTTGAGGCAGTTGGGTGTCAGGCACCAGTCGGTGCGATTTGTAATATTGTTGCTCCAAACGGCTCTCGTGTTGAAGCGGAAGTCGTTGGTTTTTCTGGAGACAAACTTTTTCTTATGCCAACCGAAGATATTAGCGGATTAGTCCCGGGCGCGCGTGTTATTCCTTCACTAAATGTTCATGGTGTGCCGGTAAACGATTCCATTTTAGGTCGAGTTATTGATGGTGGTGGGCACCCTCTTGATGGAAAAGGACCGCTAGAAGCAGAGAGCACAGTTTCTCTAGAAGGAAAAACAATTAACCCAATGCTTCGTCATCCAATTGATGAGCCACTGGATGTGGGAGTGAGAGCCATTAATGCATTACTGACTGTAGGGCGTGGGCAACGCATGGGTCTTTTTGCAGGTAGTGGTGTAGGTAAAAGTGTTCTCTTAGGTATGATGACGCGTTATACCACGGCAGATATCATCGTAGTCGGAATGATTGGAGAACGAGGGCGTGAAGTAAAAGAATTTATTGATAACACGCTGGGCGATGAGGGTATGCGGCGCGCCGTAGTTGTTGCAACACCTGCAGATCATCCTCCTTTGATGCGTATACATGGTGCGATGTTAGCAACAAGTATTGCTGAACATTTCCGCGATAAAGGGAAAAATGTTTTGTTGCTAATGGATTCGTTAACACGTTTTGCACAAGCGCAGCGTGAAATTGCTTTGGCAATTGGTGAGCCTCCCGCAACCAAAGGTTATCCACCTTCTGTTTTTGCTTTGTTACCTAAATTAGTTGAGCGTGCAGGAAACAGTGAAAAAGGCGGCGGTTCGATTACTGCCTTTTATACAGTATTGGCTGAGGGTGATGATCAAAACGATCCTGTGGCGGATGCTTCCCGTGCCATTTTAGATGGACATATAGTTTTGTCACGCGACCTGGCTGATTCAGGGCATTATCCTGCCATTGATATTGAGGCATCAATCAGTCGTGCGATGACGGAAATAACGACTACACAACATCAAAAATCAGCGCAGCGATTTAAAAAATTATATTCAACGTATGAAAAGAGCAAAGATCTTATTTCTGTTGGTGCCTATTCTCCAGGGCACGATCATCGCCTTGATGAGGCGGTTGCAATTCAACCACAGCTAGTAGAGTTTTTGCAGCAGGATATGAATCGTGCTGTAGATATTATGACTAGTTGTGCCACACTTGATAGGATGGTGTCAGAAACAGCAATGTCTCCGACACAAGAACAAATGCCTGTGGCAACGACATCGGTTAATCAATAATGAAAAAGTCCCAACGCTTAAAACCTGTATCTGATATTGCAACAGCTAATGAGCGTGATGCAGCTCGCGATATGGGGCAACAACAAAATGTCTTACATGAACATAAATGTAAGCTAGATGAATTAATAACTTACCGCGCTGAATATGTGGAAAAAATGGTTACTGTAGGTAGTAGCGGTATTGGTGCGGGACAAATGCAAGATTACACTGCTTTCATTCGACGGTTAGATGAAGCGATTGTTTTTCAAAGAAGTCAAATTGAGCTTGCACTGCGGCAACTAGAAGTAAAACAGCGTGAATGGCAAGCCATGCATACTCGAAGCGAGGCACTTAATAAAGTGGTAGACCGTTATCGCAACGCTGAAACGCGCGAACAAGATAAACGCGAACAAAATGAAAATGATGAACGGGCCCAACGACTTCGTCAATTGTTCCACGAGCTATAATTTCTGGCACGCTCTTTGCTCCTAATCTAAGTAAGTGTAACGAGGAGCAATAACATGTCGACATCTCAAGCCTTTCCTATTCAAGCTAGCCTACCAGCTAAGCCAGCAACGGCGACTGTTTCTACGGCTACTGATGATACAAGCATTGATTCTAAAGGCGTTTTTAATGGCGTGCTAAATGTTGAGCTTGATTCAGCGCATGAAACAGGGCCAGAGTTGAAGAAGGGGCTAACAGAACAATTATCAGATCTTAGTTTGCCGTTAGACGGCAACAGTTTGCCGACGGCCATTAATAATCAGCTCCAGGCTGATATTGCGGGACTTGATGGGGAAATCAGCGATTTATTAGGGCTTGATAATGGGGTTATCGGTATTCAAGGCTTCGCTACGCCTACCAATTCGGTCGACTTAAAATCAATAGGATCTGGTGAATTGGGTAAAGGAGCTAACCACTCGCTGCAAAGTGCTCACGCTACACTGTCGAATACAATACGTTTTGTTAGCAACACGCCATCTACATCAGGCAAGCCAAGTAATGCCAATGTAACCGGTCCAGTATTGCCATTTGCAGATATTGGTAGTGATGGTGAAACGCAAGCAGTAACGCAATTTAAAAATAGTCTGTCACTACAAAAAATATTCACGCCTATAAGCAGGCAAACTGAAGTAGGTATAGAAGCGGGGCAAATAGGACGAGTTATTGAGCAATTTTCTGAAGTAAAGCAAAAACCGGTACTTGCGCCGACATTAAGCACGGTACTGCCTGCTTCCCCACTCAGTGATACAGGAACGACAGCGACAACGACGACAACACAACTAAATATTGATGTGCCGGTACAAGATCAACGTTGGCAAAAAGCATTCTCTCAGCGTGTAGTTTGGTCAGTTGGTAATGTTCAATCAGCACAATTACGTATTCATCCTGCAGAGTTAGGTAGGATTGATATTCAGATTAATGTCGAAAATGATAAAGCCAATGTGGTTTTTACCGCTCAGCAAGGAGTGGTAAAAGATGCCATTGAACAAGCCTTGCCTCGCTTACGTGAGATGTTGGCAGAACAAGGCGTAGAACTAGATAACGCTGATATTTTTCATGAAGATTTAAACCAGCAACATTCAAGTGCAGAAAAAGGCTCATCTCAGCAGCAAGCACTAGAAAACGGGCTTGATGCAAATTCTGATGAAGAAGGACAGCTAGACAACAGTAACGTTGTTAGCCATGTACTCATTAATGAAGATGTTGTCGACTTTTATGTGTAAACGAATGTCAATAATCAATAACATGGCAAGTTAAATTTGCCATGTGTCAGAAAAACGTCATAGCCCTATTTTCTGATACGTGTTTGTAGAATTAATCCTAAAATTCAATCAATCTCTAACTCCTTGTAATAAATATAAAAACAGTTAACAACCACCGAAATTAAAATATCTCATAGCGTGACCACTCAAAAATTCCTAATGGCATGGCTTTTGCTATGAGTATTAGGTAATTAACGGGAGTCATCTATATGGCGATTAGCGAAGACGATTTAAAGCTGGATGATGCATCTGACAAGGATGCAAAACCTTCGAAAGGCAAAAAAACAATTATTATGGCAATAGCTGGTGTAGTTGTTTTGGGGCTCGCGACAGGGGCAGGATTGTATTTCACTGGTGTCATTGGTGGAAGTGATGAGCCGGTTGCTGGCGCTACTGAAAGTGATGGAACAGAACAAGATGAAGAGGAAGATGCCGAAGATGGAGTCGCTACAGAGACGTTGTACCATAAATTTAAACCGGCTTTTGTAGTTAATTTTGAAGAAAAAGGGAAATTACGATTTCTGCAAATTGATTTAAGTGTGGCAACTCAAAAACAATTAGTTGTTGATGAGCTTATTAAACATGAACCGGTGATTCGCAACAATTTAGTGTTGTTATATAGCAGTAAAACATCCGCTGAACTGAATAGCTTGAAAGGAAAGGAAAAACTCCGGGAGCAAACGCGCGAAGAAATTCAGAAGATCATGGTTGAGAACATGGGTAAGCCGGGTATAACCGACGTTTTCTTTACCGGTTTTGTGGTGCAATAACCATGTCAGTTAACGACTTATTATCTCAAGAAGAAATTGATGCTTTACTGCACGGTGTTTCTGGCGGTGAAGTAGAAACGGGTAGTGATGAAGGCTTAGATGATGGTGAAACAAGAAATTATGACTTTGCAGTAGAAGATCGCATTGTTCGAGGTCGACTTCCTACTCTGGAAATGATCAATGAACGTTTTGCACGTCATTTTAGAATAAGCTTATTTAACCTGCTTCGTCGCACTGCTGAAATATCAGTGGGCAGTGTCCAGATGATTAAGTTTTCAGAATACATGCATACCTTATTTGTTCCAACCAGTTTAAATTTAGTCAAGGTACACCCATTACGTGGAACAGGCCTGTTTGTTCTTGATCCTAAACTAGTATTTATTTTGGTTGATAATTTTTTTGGTGGTGATGGACGTTTCCACGCAAAAATAGAAGGCCGTGAATTCACACCGACAGAATTACGAATTGTACAGATCGTGCTGGCAGATGTTTTTAAGAATTTGCGCGAAGCATGGGCGCCAGTAATCGATGCAGACTTTGAATATGTTAACTCAGAAGTCAACCCACAGTTCGCAAACATTGTTAGCCCAACTGAAGTTGTTGTCGTCACGAAATTCACTATTGAACTTGATGGTGGCGGTGGTGATTTACATATCACTATGCCCTATTCAATGCTTGAACCTATTAGAGAGTTATTAGATGCGGGTGTTCAGAGTGACCGCTCAGAAATAGATCAACGTTGGATTATGGCTTTGCGAGACGAAGTTAAAAGTGCTGAGGTAAGCCTAAGTTGCTTACTCACAGAAACAAAAATTAGTTTGAATGAAATTTTAAAAATGAAAGAAGGTGACATTATCCCGATTGAAATACCTGAATCTGTGCTATTGCGTTCAGGTGATATTCCGGTGTTGCGCGGTTCCTTTGGTGAAGCGCATGGCAATAAAGCCGTAAAAATAACGAGCTCCATTGCAAGACCTGAAGCAAAACAGTCATTGGAGATAGTGAAACAGGAAGGAGATAAGCAATGAGTGACGAAACAGAAATAAATGAAAACGAAGCAGCGTCCGAAGCTGAAGCCGAAGATCCTTGGGCAGCAGCGCTTGACGAGCAAGCAGAAGCAGAAGGCGCAGCTGCTGAAGCGGTTGATCCCGATGCAATACTTGCTGATGCTGCTCCTGCCGCAGATGTTCAAGCAGCCCCACTAGATACGCTTGAAGATGACAGTGTCCCTGGAGATGAAGAAGTTAATTTGGATGTGATATTAGATATTCCTGTCACAATCGCAATGGAAATAGGTCGCACCACGATAAGTATTCGTAATTTGCTGCAATTAAATCAGGGGTCAGTTGTCGAGTTAGATCGATTAGCCGGTGAGCCAATGGATGTGTTGGTTAATGGCACACTCGTGGCGCACGGTGAAGTAGTCGTTGTTAATGACAAATTTGGTATTCGACTTACTGATGTAATAAGTGCTTCAGAACGGCTCAAAAAACTTCGCTAGTAAACCTGATGCTAAATCATAAAAAACTCTCTTGTATTGCAATGATGTTTACTTACTCAACAACATTATTCGCAAGTGACATTGATAAAACTTCTTCTATGGCACCAGTGATTGATCCACTTTCAGGAACAAATATTGCTCAAATGGTTGCCGGGCTTGTGTTTGTGCTTTTAATTGTTGTCTTAGTAGCGTGGCTGCTTCGTCGTGTTGGTGGCGTGACGATGTCAGGAGGAAGTGGATTAAATGTTATAGGTGGTATGTCAATGGGTGCGCGTGAACGCGTAGTTTTAATGCAAGTAGGTGAAGAGCAGATATTAATTGGCGTGTCGCCTGGACGCATTCAAAAATTACACGTACTAGAAACACCTATTGATGTTCAAACAAAAAGTAAAAGCAACATGAGCTTTTCAAACAAATTGACTGAAGTGTTACAAGGCAAATTAAAATGAGGCTGTTGCCATACTTATTAATTACTTTATCTAGCCTGTTATTACCTATTAATGGTTTTGCAGAAGCGGGTATTCCAGCTTTATCAGTAGTAACAGAAGCAGATGGTGGTCAAACCTACACGTTGAGTATTCAAGTACTCATTATCATGACCATTATGACAATGTTACCTGCCGCATTGATGATGATGACGGCATTTACACGAATTGTAATTGTTTTAGCCATTTTGAGGACGGCGATTGGTACAGCACAAACCCCGACAAACCAAATTATTATTGGTCTCAGTTTATTTATGACGATTTTCGTCATGTCACCAGTATTGAATTCAATAAATGATACCGCTGTACAACCATATTTAAATGAAACGATCACTTCCGGGAAAGCATTGGAAATGGCGCAGGGTCCTATTAGTGAGTTTATGATGCGTCAAACGCGAGAATCTGATATTGATTTATATGCACGTATTGCAGGGATTGAAAATATAGAATCACCGGATGACATACCTTTTACTATTTTGATACCTGCATTTGTAACTAGTGAATTAAAAACTGCATTTCAAATCGGTTTTTTACTATTTATCCCTTTTTTAATAATTGATCTGGTGGTTGCAAGCGTCTTGATGTCAATGGGGATGATGATGTTGTCACCACTAATTATTTCGTTGCCATTTAAAATCATGCTGTTTGTTTTAGCAGATGGCTGGACATTAGTGCTGGGCACGTTAGCAACCAGTTTTTATATATAGGCAAGATATGGCGCCACAAGACGTACTACAAATAATGCAAGGTGCGTTACACATCATCATCTTAATGGTGTCTGTGGTCTTGTTACCTGCATTAGGAGTGGGGTTGTTGGTTAGTATGTTTCAGGCAGCCACACAAATTAATGAAATGACGCTTAGCTTTATTCCAAAATTGTTAATAACGCTAGTGGTATTAGCTTTTGCCGGGCCATGGTTACTAGAGACGATGATAAATTATACAACGCAACTTTTTCAAAACATTCCTTATGCCATTGGTTAATTACAAACGAAATTAATAAGATGATATTTTCAAGCGCTGAATTACTTTCGCAACTAGGAATAGTGGTCTGGCCATTATTAAGAATATCGGCAATGGTAAGTTCAATGCCAGTGTTCGGATCTCGGTTACTTCCAAAAAGATTAAAGGTGGTGCTAGCAATTGCGCTGACAATGGCAATTGCGCCTCATCTTCCACCTATAGAGCCGATAGAAATATTTAGTGTAAATGGAGGCATTGTAGCAATACAACAAGTCCTAATCGGATTGGCTATGGGTTTTACACTCCAACTTGTGTTCTCGGTTTTTGTATTAGGAGGACAAGTTATTGCATTAACGATGGGCTTGGGTTTTGCATCACTTAATGATCCTGCCAGTGGCGTAGTGGTCCCAACGGTTAGTCAATTTTACACAATATTTATTACGTTGTTATTTTTGGCGATGAATGGACATCTTGTAATGATTGAAGTATTGGCCAACAGTTTTATAAGTCTTCCAGTTTCACAAATGGGACTTGATAGTGAAGCAGTATGGAAAATGCTAGGTTGGGCAAAATTTATATTCTCGGGTGCAGTTTTAATGGCGCTACCTGCGATGGCGTCATTATTAATTGTTAACCTCGGGTTTGGTGTAATGACACGTGCTGCACCACAGTTAAATATCTTTGCGATTGGCTTCCCAGTAATTATGACTATTGGCTTTATGATTATGTTGCTGTCGCTCCCAAGCACTATTCCGTTGTTCGAAAATCTTCTCGATAGTGGTTATCAGTTAATTCGCTCGATGATGGGAGGCTAGATAGATGCCAGCTGAATCAGGTCAAGAACGCAGTGAACAGCCCACACCTAAACGCCTTAATGAAGCGCGAAAAAAAGGTCAAATTGCCCGTTCTCGAGAATTGAATACGACCTTGGTTCTATTAGCAGGCGCTGGCGGCATGATATTCATGGGCGACAGTATCATGATAGGGCTGCGAGATATCATGACAGATGGTTTAAGTCTTAGGCGTGCCACATTATTTAATCCTGATGCAATGTTGGATTTATTTAGCAAGGGAATAGTAGATGCTCTTTTAGTGTTAACTCCTTTGTTTGTGTTGTTGGTTTTTGTTGCTTTCATCGCACCGATGCTTTTAGGCGGATTTTCTTTTAGCGCGGATGCTATTTCCGTTAAATTATCAAAACTCGATCCAATTAAAGGTTTGGGTAAGCTGTTTGCTTGGCGTGGTTTGATGGAGTTAGTAAAAGCGTTGGCTAAGTTTGTCATTGTTGCATCAGTAGTTGTTACGTATTTGTGGATTAACACGGATAAATTTTTACATTTGGGCGATTTAGAAATTGATGTTGCATTGGCGGAGACAGGTTATTTGATCTTCTGGGGTTTTCTTTTTATCAGCTGTGCATTAATTGTAGTAACTATGGTTGATGTTCCTTTTCAACTATGGGATCACAAGAAACAATTAATGATGACTTTGCAAGAAGTTAAAGACGAATTCAAAGAAACTGACGGGCACCCTGAAGTTAAGCAACATATCCGTAAGCTGCAAATGGAAATGGCTGAACGTCGCATGATGCAAGAAGTACCGAATGCTGACGTTGTGATCACTAACCCTACACACTACGCTGTAGCGTTGAAATATGATCAAACCAGTATGGGCGCACCACGCGTAGTTGCAAAGGGTGCTGATCTTATTGCTGCTGAAATTCGCAAAGTGGCAGCGGAAAGTGATGTTCCTATTGCGGCTGCACCACCACTAACCCGTGCTTTATTCTTTAATACCGAATTGAATGATGAAATACCTGCAGGGCTTTATTTAGCAGTTGCGCAGATACTTGCGTATGTCTATCAGTTAGATAAAACAAAACGCGCAGCAAACGATGAAATAGTTCTACCTGAAGTCGATATTCCAGAAGATTTACAACACGATTAGCAGAAAAATTTTAATTAATTTATTGAGTGAGTGATATTACGATGGCAAACGCATCAGCTGCAACCTCTCCACTAGATGGATTGAGAATAATAAACCGCAACGGTATTGGCGCAATGATATTGTTGATGGTGATGCTAGCGATGATGGTTATTCCTATTCCACCTATTTTGTTAGACGTATTATTCACATTCAATATCGCGCTTGCCATGGTCGTATTATTGTCCGGTATATACAGTACGCGCCCACTTGATTTTACTGCATTTCCATCGGTGTTGCTTATTGCTACGTTGTTGCGTTTAGGGCTTAACGTTGCATCGACTCGTGTCGTGCTATTAGAGGGGCATACAGGTTCAGATGCTGCAGGTGAAGTTATTTATGCGTTTGGGGACTTTGTGGTAGGTGGCAACTACACAGTGGGTCTAATTGTTTTTATTATTTTGGTGATAATTAACTTTGTTGTTGTGACCAAAGGCGCAGGGCGCATATCTGAAGTGAGTGCGCGTTTTACTCTTGATGCAATGCCAGGAAAACAAATGGCCATTGATGCCGACCTTAATTCGGGTTTGATAGACCAAGAAGAAGCCCGTACACGCCGAGCAGATATTTCAAGGGAAGCAGATTTTTATGGATCAATGGATGGTGCCAGCAAATTTGTACGTGGTGATGCGATAGCCGGCATTCTTATTTTATTAATTAATATCATCGGCGGGCTGGCGATTGGCATGGCTCAACATGGCCTGGATTTTTCAACTGCTATTGAGTACTACACTTTATTAACAATTGGTGATGGCCTGGTTGCTCAAATCCCTTCACTGGTTCTTTCAACGGCCGCTGCCATCATGGTTACCCGTAGCTCTGGCGAGAATGACATGGGTAAGCAAATTATCGGCGAGTTGTTTAACAATCCGCGCGCCTTGTTAGTGACCGGCACGATTATCGGTATTATTGGACTCATCCCCGGTATGCCTAATCTAGCCTTTTTAACACTTGCCGCCTTGAGCCTAGGAGCTGGCTTCATGATTGTGAAGCGTAAACAAGAGCAGGAACAGCAACAGGTGGTTGAGGCAGCTGCTGAAGCAGTTCCTGCACCGGTTGAAGAAAATAAAGAGTTAAGTTGGGAAGATGTAGTTCCCGTTGATATTGTTGGGCTTGATGTTGGTTATAAGCTGATCCCATTGGTTGATCGTAAACAAGGCGGTCAGTTACTTTCGCGAATAAAGGGTGTGCGTAAAAAGCTGACCCAAGAATTTGGTTTTCTAATTCCATCAGTTCATATTAAAGACAAACTTGATTTGTCTCCCAATGGATATTCTATTTCGTTAATGGGCGTTCCCCTTGGTGAAGCAGAAATTTATCCAGAGCGAGAAATGGCTATTAATCCTGGTCAAGTATTTGGTGTGATTGACGGCACGCCAACGATTGATCCTGCTTTCGGTTTAGATGCCTTGTGGATTAATCCTTCTCAGCGCGATGAAGCACAAACGATGGGGTACACCGTAGTTGACGCAAGTACCGTAATAGCTACTCATCTAAGTCAATTACTGCATAGCCATGCAAATGAATTACTAGGTAGAGAAGACGTACAACAACTGCTAGATAATCTCGCTAAAACGGCACCAAAATTAGTAGAAGGTCTTGTGTCAGAAACGCTTCCATTAGGCACCATCCAAAAAGTATTACAAAACCTATTAGAAGAGCGCATTCCAATTCGTGATATTAGGACGATCGTCGAGACATTGGCAGCTTCATCAGCGATTAGTCAAGATGCTGCCACTTTAACGTCACAAGTGAGAATCGCGCTCGGACGCTCAATTGTTCAATATATCAATGGGATGGAGCCAGAATTACCAGTAATCACACTTGATCCTTCGCTGGAACAGATATTGCAAGACTCACTATTGTCGGTCGATGGGTCCGGAGCAGGCTTAGAACCAGGGCTCGCCGAACGACTTTTGCAATCGCTTCAAAAGGCGGCATCAGAACAGGAAAGCGCAGGTAAAACGCCAATCCTAGTTGTGTCACCCCAGTTACGATTGTTAATGGCGCGATTTGTACGTCATGCGGTTCCGGAGCTTCACGTATTAGCGTTTAGCGAGATACCGGATTCAAAGCAGATACGTATCGTTGCTAACGTTGGGAATGAACAGCCAGTGTAGAAATTTATTCTGGCAATTGAACGAAGAGTGAAATATGAAAATCACACGCTTTTTTGCCAAAAATATTAGTGACGCTATTCGCGAAGTTAGGGAAGAATTAGGACCTGATGCGATCATTCTTTCCAACAAAGAAGTTAAAGGCGGTATCGAGCTGGTCGCCGCAGTTGATTACGATGAAGCCTTGTTAGAAGCAAACAAGCCCACCAGCACTGCCGCTACACCTCAAGAAACAAAATCAGAATCTAGTCACCAAGAAGCCAGCCAGCAAGAACAGGTTGCTACCCAGGTTGAATGGTCTCAAGAACCAACACTGGTTGAAATGCGGCGTGAATTAGAAAGTTTACGCGGCATGATGGAAGATCGCCTTACAGGACTAGCTTGGGGTGAACAAGCACGACGCCATCCTGCGCGTACTAAATTAACTAGAGAGTTGATGTCACTTGGCTTATCACAAGGTTTATGTCAGAAACTTGCCGGTGAACAAAAAGAACAAGACGAATTTTCAATGATGTGGCGAGCCACAATGGGTCGTCTTGCACACCAGCTGCCGGTTTGTGAAACAGACTTTCTTGATGAAGGTGGAATGATTGCCTTACTCGGCCCAACAGGCGTTGGTAAAACCACTACGATTGCAAAATTAGCAGCACGTTTTGCTCTACGCCACGGTAAACAAAATGTAGCACTTGTGACAACTGATAGTTACCGTATTGGCGCACACGAACAATTACGAATCTATGGACGTATTCTTGATGTCCCCGTATTTATTGCAAACGACAGTAAAGAATTAAATACCGTATTAAACAGCCTTCAAGATAAACGCTTAGTCTTAATTGATACAGCGGGTATGAGCCAACGAGACATAAGACTATCCGAACAGTTCTCAGTCATTAATCAAGGCTCACCATTGATTCGTAGTTTCCTCGTACTATCTTCAACAACTCAAATGACCGCACTAGACGAAGCTGTAAAAGTCTTTAGTGAAGCGGAACCTGAAGCTTGCATTATTACAAAAACAGATGAGGCGACTAGCTTGGGGCCAGTACTGTCAGTGATAAGCAAGTATCAACTACCAATGGCTTATGTCACAGATGGACAACGTGTTCCTGAAGATATTCGTTTAGCAAGGAAAGGAAACCTTGTGAAAGAGGCTGAAAAATTAAAACGTAACCATGACGAAGAGTTGCTAACCGATGAAACGTTTATAACTGGAACAAAAGGATATAAATAACATGTACATGGCTGAAGCGAGAATTGATCAAGCCGAAGGGATGCGACGAATGGCTGATCCCAAGCCTGTACGTGTGATCACTGTTGCGAGTGGTAAAGGTGGTGTAGGTAAAACAAACGTATCAGCAAATCTTGCCATGTCACTAACTAACATGGGTAAGAAAGTTTTATTGATGGATGCTGATCTTGGCCTTGGTAATGTTGATGTGATGTTAGGAGTACATCCTGTTCATAACCTTTCACATGTAATAAGCGGAGAGAGGACACTTGAGGAAGTCATTGTTGAAGGCCCTGCAGGCATCAAAATAATTCCTGCTTCATCGGGTGTAAAGAACATGGCTGAATTAACACCTGAGGAGCACGTAGGCTTGGTCCGTGCATTTAGTGAAATAGGCAATGAACTCGACGTATTACTTATTGACACAGCAGCGGGTATTTCAGACAGCGTTATTACTTTTAGTCGTGCAGCGCAAGAAATGCTAATAGTTGTTTGTGACGAGCCCGCATCAATTACGGATGCTTACGCATTAATGAAAGTTCTTAATACAGAGCATGGAATTCAACGTTTTAGAATCTTGGTGAATATGGTTCATAGCGTACAACAAGGCAGAGAATTATTTGGAAAGCTACTTAAAGTGACAGATAAGTTTCTTGATGTAACGCTCGATTTTGTTGGAACAGTTCCATTTGATGATTACCTAAGAAAATCAGTACAACGACAAAGAGCTGTTTGTGATGTGTACCCTCGGAGTCGTTCATCGCTAGCATTTAAAAAGCTAGCACAAGCAGTAGAGAAGTGGCCAAGAGTATCTCATGCAAGTGGTCATCTTGAATTTTTTATCGAAAGATTAGTTTATAACGAACCTCAACAATGGTTAGCGGAGAATGTGTCATGAATGGATTGGCCATGTATGTAGAAAATCAAGGTGTGTCTCATGATCAAATGATTATAGATCATGCACCTTTGGTTAAAAGGATTGTGTATCACATGATGACGAGATTACCACCGAGTGTACCGGTTGATGATCTTATTCAGGCAGGGATGATTGGTTTAATTGAAGCTGCTCGAAACTATGATCCATCTCAGGGTGCTAGTTTTGATACTTACGCCGGCATAAGAATACGTGGAGCGATTGTTGATGAAATACGCAAAAATGATTGGGCGCCAAGATCGGTTTACAAGAAATCGAGAACTATTTCTGAAGCAGTGAGAAAAATTGAAAATGATAAAGGGCGAGATGCACGTGATTATGAAATTGCTCTAGAGCTGGATATCAGTATCGATGAGTACCATCAGCTTCTTCAAGATGCGAGCGGTTATCGTGTCACAAGTTTCAATGAAGTAACGAGTCAGGATGAAGCAATTATTGACTCACTTGTGGGTAAGCAAGATAGCCCATTTGATGGGGTCCAGCATGATTCATTTAGAAAATCGCTGGCAGAATGTATTTCAGATTTGCCTGAGCGTGAACGCCTCGTCATGGCGCTTTATTATGACGAAGAGCTAAATTTACGGGAAATTGGTGAGGTTTTAGGTGTAACTGAGTCACGCGTAAGCCAAATACATAGCCAGGCAATTATCCGTTTGCGTGCGCGTATGTCAGATTGGATCACTGAAAATTAAACTATTTCTGTCTCCTGCCGACAGCTAGATTGTACGTGGGACAAATGAGTTAGGAGCTGGTTTTGAATAAAGATATGAAAATCCTGATTGTGGACGATTTTTCAACAATGCGTCGAATAATCAAAAACTTACTAAGAGATCTTGGCTTTAGCAACACACAAGAAGCAGACGATGGCCAAACGGCGCTTCCTATGTTGCAGTCTGGAGACTTTGATTTTCTAGTAACTGACTGGAATATGCCTGGCATGACAGGTATTGACTTACTTAAGGCCGTTCGAGCTGATGAAAAACTATCAGCATTACCCGTCCTATTGGTGACAGCCGAGCAAAAACGCGAACAAATTGTCGAGGCAGCCCAGGCTGGTGTAAATGGTTATATTGTCAAGCCATTCACTGCTGAGGTGCTAAAAGAAAAAATTGGCAAGATTTTTGAACGTGTTGGTGCGGCCTAAGCAAGAGAGGGTGGGATTTTGGACGAAAGCAGCAGTTTGAATGACGAATACCTTGAAAAAGCTCGCGATATCATTAGCGAAGTTGAGTCAGGCAACATTGATGAAGCAGATAAGTTGGTTGAAGAGTTATCACGTAGTCGAGACAAAAGTCTATTTCAAGAACTGGGAAAATTGACACGGGAATTTCATGACTCACTAAACAATTTTAAACTGGATTCAAAGCTAACAGAATTAACAGGCAGCGAAATACCGGATGCAAAAGAAAGACTCAAGCACGTTATTGAAGTAACTGATAAAGCAGCACACAAAACAATGAATGTAGTTGAAGACTTATTGCCATTGTGTGAAGCACTTGATGACCAAGGTGAAGAGATTAGAAACTTATGGAAACGTTTCATGAAACGCGACATGGAACCACAAGAATTTAGAAATTTATGTAAAGAAATTGAAACCTACCTTGCTGAACAACACCAAGGTACTGGCCGGGTTAGGAAGGGCTTAACTGAAATATTGATGGCTCAAGATTATCAAGATATTACAGGACAAATAATTAGTCGTGTTATTAATCTGGTTTCGGAACTGGAAGTAAGCTTGGTTAAACTAATTAAAGACAGTGGGGCGTTGATGGAAGAAACCCATTCAGGTACAGGAAACAAGAAAGAAAAAGCATCTTTAGATGGACCGCAAGTTCCAGGCTTGGAAAGTAATAGTGCGGTATCCGGGCAAGATGAAGTTGATGATTTATTATCGAGTTTAGGATTCTAAGACGATGGAAAATGGAAACATGGCTTTCGATGGTGATGATGAAATCTTACAAGATTTCCTCGTGGAAGCAGGTGAAATTTTAGATGATTTAGGTAATCAACTTGTTGATTTGGAAAATAGTAGTGATGATCCTGAATTGCTTAATGCCGTTTTTCGCGGATTTCACACGATTAAAGGTGGCGCGAGTTTCCTTAACCTGGATTCATTAGTGGCTTTATGTCATCGAGCTGAAGATGTTTTCAATGAATTACGAAATGGTGCATTACAGGTTGATGCACAGTTAATGGACATTATTCTTCCCGTTCTTGATAGCTTGAATGACATGTTTGATGAGTTAAGAAATGGTGAAGAAATTTCTGCTGCTGATCCCGCCCAATTAACAGCGTTAGATAGCCTATTAGGAAAGGCTTCTTCATCTGAACCTGAGGGGGAAGCAGAAAATGAGCCCTCAGTTGAAGAAGCTATAGTATCTGATGCAACCGAAACCCAAGAAGCAGAACCCAGCGCAGATGAACTTGAAGATGAGTTTGAAGCTATCTTGGCAGCTTCTTCAGCGAATAAACAAGATGAAGATGCTGACACGAGCAGTAGTGAAAGTTCCGATGATATTTCTGATGAAGAATTTGAAGCGATGCTTGATCAAATGCATGGTAAGGGAAATTTACCCTCAGCAACAAACGATAGCGGGAATGAAACTGAATCAAAATCGAATGCGGAGAGTTCGTCAGAAGGTGGCGATGAAATTTCTGATGACGAATTTGATCATTTACTGAATGAACTCCATGGTAAAGGCGGTGTGCCTGGCACCGGTAGCACCAGTAGCACTAGTAGCGCCAGTGAAGAGAAAGAACCCCCCAAACCTGAAAAACCAGCGCCAAAGGTTGAACCAGTTAAACCACCTGTTGAAGACACTAAAGCTGAGCAAAAACCAGCGAAAAAAGCACCTGCACCGAAAAAACCTGCACGAGATGCGGCACTGCAAACCGAAACTTCTGTACGAGTTGATACAAAACGACTCGATGACATTATGAACTTAGTGGGTGAGCTTGTTTTAGTTAGAAATCGCCTGACAACATTGCAAACGACAGTTGAAAGTGAAGATGTAACGCATGCAGTGACTAATTTAGATGTAATTACAGCTGACTTACAAAATTCAGTAATGAAGACACGCATGCAACCAATTAAGAAAGTGTTTGGTCGTTTCCCGCGTGTTGTGCGAGATCTGGCACGAAGCCTTAGTAAAGATATTAAGCTTGAAATGGAAGGTGAGGAAACTGATCTAGACAAAAACCTGGTTGAAGCACTGGCAGATCCGTTAGTGCATTTGGTGCGTAACGCAGTTGATCACGGTATCGAAATGCCAGATGAACGTGAAGCAGTTGGCAAGCCAAGAACTGGCACAGTGTTGCTTAAAGCTTCACAAGAAGGTGATCACATCGAATTATCAATATCCGATGATGGTAAAGGAATGGACTCTGATGTACTTCGCGGTATAGCTGTTAAAAAAGGGTTAATGGATGAAGATGCAGCAGCAAGACTGAGCGATCATGATTGTTATAATTTAATTTTTGCTCCTGGATTCTCTACTAAGGAACAAATTTCTGACATTTCCGGTCGTGGTGTGGGAATGGATGTCGTTAAGACAAGAATTATCCAATTAAATGGCTCTGTAGAAATTGACTCTAAACTTGGTGAGGGAAGTGTTCTTACCATTAAAGTACCTCTAACCTTAGCAATTATGCCAACGCTAATGGTTGTTTTAGGGCATCAAACTTTTGCGCTTCCACTGGTTAATGTGTGTGAGATATTTGATCTGGATTTAAGCCATACCAATGTTATTGACGGGCAAAAAGTAATCGTAGTTCGTGATAAACCAATTTCACTTTATTTCCTTAGAGAATGGTTAGCAAAAGATCCGCCTCCAAGAAATGAATCTGATACTAGTCATGTAGTGATAGTTGCTATAGGCACACAACGTGTTGGTTTTGTGGTTGATGAGTTATTAGGCCAAGAAGAAGTAGTTATCAAGCCATTAGGTGAAATGTTACTGGGTACACCGGGAATGTCAGGAGCCACTATAACCGGTGATGGCAAAATCGCACTGATTATTGATGTGCCAGGGTTGCTTAAAGCCTACGCTCGTCGAATCTAAGGAGTTATCACATGGTCGCGCGTGTTTTGATCGTAGATGATTCCAGTTTTTTTAGACGGCGAGTTAATGAAATATTGGAAGCTGATCGAAATATTGAAGTAATCGGAATGGCTAAAAATGGCTTAGAAGCAGTCGAGCTTGCTGAAAAATTAAAGCCTGATGTTATCACTATGGACATCGAAATGCCGGTGATGGATGGAATCACTTCTGTTCGACATATCATGCAAAAATCCCCTGTTCCAATATTAATGTTTTCGTCACTTACAACAGATGGTGCGCAAGCCACATTAGATGCATTAGATGCTGGTGCTGTTGATTTCCTTCCAAAAAAGTTTGATGACATTTCCAGTGATCGAGATGAAGCAAAACGCTTACTTTGTGCGCGAGTTAGGCTAATCGCTGCTCGAGGTGTACACAATTCTACTATCCCGACATCCAATAAAAAATTAAGCAGACCATCTTTTATAGAGAAAAAAAACAGTGCGCCGGGTAAAGGTGATTTTGAAATAATTGCAATTGGCACATCTACGGGAGGACCGGTGGCACTACAAGAAGTACTTGTTAAACTGCCTCAAAACTTCCCTTTGCCTATTATATTAATTCAACATATGCCCGCAAGTTTTACTCCCGCTTTTGCACAAAGGTTAAATGGCTTATGTCAGATAGAGGTGCGCGAAGCGGTTGATGGTGAGGCACTAACTCCTGGCGTTGCTTTACTAGCACCTGGTGGAAAACAAATGGAAATTAATAAAAGAGGTGTAACAAGTCACATAAAAATCACTGAACCATTACCAGAGCAGAACTACAAGCCATCAGTAGACATTGCTTTTAGTTCGGTCGCGAGCACATATCCTGGAAAAGCATTAGGAATTGTTTTAACAGGAATGGGAGCAGACGGTAGGGAAGGAGCCAAGAAAATGAAACACGGCGGTTCTTCACTTTGGTCACAAGATGAAGAGAGTTGTGTCGTATATGGTATGCCTGCAGCTATTGCTGATGCAGGGCTGTCAGATCATATTTTACCGCTATCAGCTATAGGCGATAGCTTGGCACGGAGCGTCTAGATTTACTATGGACTTTTTAAGCATCTTTGGAATCATCATTGCAATAGGCGCCATTCTTGGTGGTAATTTCCTTGAGGGTGGTCATGTTGATTCCTTAATGCAAGTCACGGCATTTGTAATTGTTGCAGGAGGCACAGTGGGTGCCGTCATGTTACAAACTGAGTTAGCAGTTTTTGCTCGAGCATTAAAAATGTTGGTATGGATTATCATTCCGCCTAAATTAGGTACCAACTCAGCAGTTGAAAACATTGTTGAGTGGAGCAACATTGCTCGTAAAGAAGGTTTATTAGGACTTGAGGCCATTGCTGAGTCAGCAAATGATCCTTTTTCAAGCAAAGGTCTTCGCTTACTTGTTGATGGAAGTGAGCCAGAGGTTATCAGAAGTATTCTTGAAGTTGAAGTTGATGTTAAAGAACATCATGACACTAATGCAGCTAAAGTTTATGAAGGCTTGGGTGGTTATTCACCCACGATTGGTATTATTGGTGCGGTGATGGGACTTATTCACGTAATGAACAACCTGGCTGATCCGAGTAAGTTAGGGCCAGGAATTGCAGTTGCATTTGTTGCAACGATATATGGCGTCGGCTTAGCAAATTTATTTTTCTTGCCGATTGCAAGCAAATTGAAAGCGTTGGTTCATCATCAGACTCAGTATAGAGAAATGGTTATTGAAGGAATAATTGCAATAGCAGAAGGTGAAAATCCTCGAAACATTGAAACTAAATTGCAGGGTTACCTGCAATAATTGGTTGCACGATATGGCGCGTAGAAAAAGACAGGAAGAACATGTAAATCATGAACGCTGGCTGGTGTCCTATGCGGACTTTATCACGCTTTTGTTTGCGTTTTTTGTAGTGATGTATTCTATCTCTTCAGTCAATGAAGGTAAGTATCGCGTTTTATCTGATACGTTAGAGTCAGCATTTCAACGTACAGGAAAGTCAGATCAACCAATTCAAATTGGCGAATTAGCACGTACATTAAACCCATTAAATGATGGCGCTCAAAATTCTGCTTCCAAAAGCAATGATAGAACAGTTGTTAAGCCTATCAAAGCTTTCGCCGGACAACCACAAGATACAGGTACTGGAAAGCCTGGACAAAGCTCGAAAATGCTTAATGTGTTACAGAAAGAATTAAAAAAATCTTTAGCAACGTTGGTTGACAAAAATTTAGTGACCTTGAGGAAAGGTAAAGATGGATTGGAAGTTGAGTTAAAATCCAAGCTTTTATTCGCGGAATCGAGTGCAAAATTATCGATTGAAGCTGAAAAATTGTTAATTAAAATTTCGGCAACATTGTCACGTTTTCCAACATCCCTTCAAGTAGAGGGGCATACAGATGACTCCCCGATTAATTCAGCAATATACCCAAGTAACTGGGAGTTATCATCTGCGCGCGCCTCTACCGTTGTCAGTTTATTTGCAGAGCATGACATGGATCCGGAAAGAATGTGGGCTATTGGATATGCACAATTTCGACCTTATTCTACAATAGATACTTCAGCTGAAATAATTCAAAACCGACGAGTGGTTTTGGTTATTAAGCCAACAGTCCCAGTTAAACCGGTTCGCTCTGATGCAACACTTGAGAACAGGGTGTCACCCACATTGGCCCCAACCAGTGCAGCTCGAAATAAAAGTATATCCAATCGAGATATTATTTCGCCTATTCAATTGCCAGCCATCATTCCTGGTATTGGTGCGGATCAATGAAAATTTGGTCTATTGCTAACCAAAAAGGTGGTGTCGGTAAAACGACAACGGCAGTAAGCCTTGCGGGTCTAATTTCTGAAAAAGCATGTCGTTGTTTAATTGTAGATGCCGACCCACATGGATCTTTGTCTGTTTATTTTGGAAACGATCCCGATACATTAAAAGGTGGTTTGTATCAGTTGTTTCACCATGAAGGTGAATACAGTCAGCAAATTGTTAAGGAGCAAATTGTCGCAACACAATTTGATAATATTGATGTTCTCCCCGCGTCGACGTCTATGGCTGCTCTCGACCGTCAGATGGGTACTAAGCAGGGAATGGGTTTGGTTTTTGGCAAAGCGTTTAAATGTTTAACAGATGATTACGACTTTATTTTAATTGATTGTCCTCCCCAGTTGGGTATTTTAATGGTGAATGCATTAGCCGTTTGCGATCAATTGTTAATACCTGTTCAAACGGAATTTCTTGCGCTTAAAGGGCTTGAAAGAATGGTACATACACTGCAAATGATTATGCAGTCTCGAAATACGATACTGAACTACACCGTTATCCCAACTTTATATGATAAGCGCACTAAAGCTTCTCGTGGAGCTTTGGAAATATTGCAACAACAGTACCGAGATAATCTATGGCCAAGTGTTATACCTATTGACACTCAATTTCGAGAAGCAAGCCGCCAAGGGATTCCACTTTCGTTAATGACTTCTCAAACACGTGGCATTGAAGCATATAAACGATTACTGAGTTTTTTGCTGGGAGAAACAGAAACGCTTGATCAGGTAGTATCGGTATGACAAAACATGCCAACGAAAAGCATACCCATGTTAGCGAACCACAACAGGTGGTTATGGAGTACCTTGACGCGCTGTTGTCAGAAATAGAACCAGAAGCGGAACAAGTTGTTGTAGAGCCAGCAGTTGATACCTTACGAGAAGCTAGAGAGATCATTGAAACCAGTGATGTGCCTGCTTTTATAGAAGGCGCAGAATCTTTAGAAGAAGATGAGTTTCAGATTTTACTGTTCGATGTGTCAGGTGTGAAATTTGCTGTTCCACTTGATAAATTAAATGGCATTTTAGAGTATTCCAATAAGCTTACAGCAATGCCGAACCGATCCGATTGGTTCTTAGGTATTTTGCCTGAACGAGAGCGCCAGATAAAGGTTATCGATATTGCCTTGTTGGTCGTTCCCTCAAAATTTCGTGAGCGGCATAAACAAAATAACTTACAGAAAATTATTTTGATTGGTGACGCTCACTGGGGACTTGCCTGCGATGCTGTTTCTGAGGTTATTACAGTACGCAAAAAGGATGTGCGTTGGCGCGGAGAAACAACGAAACGAGCTTGGCTTGCAGGTACGGTGATCGAGCATATGTGCGCCTTGCTCGATGCCGATGAATTTGCCGCAATGCTTGGTTCAGATCAACTCGAACCAGCGAGCTAATCTGGCATGATAAATGCTTATTATATGTACAACCAAGCCCGTTGACGGAATTTTGACACGATAGGGCATTTTTTAGATAACTAATTGAATAATATTGTTTTGTAAGAGGTTATAACCATGGGCCATTTAGCAGAAAATGTAGATGATGCAGTACTACAATGGGTTACTTTCAAACTTGAAGGTGAGCTATACGGTATCAATGTTATTCAAGTACAGGAGGTATTACGGGTCACAGAAATAGCGCCCGTGCCTGGTGCACCAGAATACGTACTCGGTATCATTAACTTGCGGGGTAACGTTGTCACAGTCATTGATACACGGCGACGGTTTATGCTCAATGAGCGAGATATTGATGACAGCACCCGTATTGTCATTATTGAAGTGATGGGCCAAATTGTTGGGTTATTAGTCGATGGTGTGGCAGAAGTCGTTTACTTACGTGAATCAGAAGTGGAATCAGCGCCGGATGTTGGCAATGATGAAAGCTCTAAATACATTCAAGGTGTTGTTTCAAGAGAAACAGGTTTGTTGATTATGGTTGATGTGAACAAACTATTAAGTACTGACGAATGGCAGGAGATGGCTGAGTTGTAAGTTAGCTAAAGGTATATGGCTGAAATTAGAGACATTCGTCCATTGAATCCAGTTTATCCGAAACGCCCGACTGATCGGATAGAAAAGCACCATGACAAAAAAGAAAGAGAAGCTAGCCAGTCTGATCAAGATAAAGACAAAGAAGATGACGATGGGCAGCCTCATGTTGATGAATTTGCGTAAATGAAGAGTGTAACAGTATGGTAACTTTCATGGATATCGAGTTAGTAACATTTTTTTTGCTAGGTGCAATATTATCAAGCATTGCCTTTAGCACAATATTGGCAATAAAATTACGTGCGAACAAAAAATGCATCACAAGTTTGGAATTAGCTCAGGTTGAGTTGCAGAATAATTTTAATGCGTTGTGTAGCGGTTCTGTCGGCATAGATAAACGTATTAGTCAATTGGAATCAAAGACGCGGCAGCAGGCGGAACGCCAATCTCGCTTAGAACGCAAAGAGCCGGATTTACAAAATTATGGTAATGCGGCGCGCTTAGCCAATAAGGGCGCAGATATGGAAGAATTGATTGATCACTGCGGACTGTCACGCGGGGAAGCAGAGTTAATTTTGTTTTTAAACTCGCAGCAAACACAAGTGAGCCATTAATCAAATTTTAAAAATTTAACGCGAGTTATTTTTATAGTATTCCTCAGCTTTACCACTTACCATATATGCAAAAGCAATCACTTCTGCAACAGCCACATATAAATTTTTAGGAATTTCTTCTCCGACATCAAGTCGTGATAACAAGCTTGCTAGTTCAGCATCTTCATGTAGTGGGATGTTGTTTTCTTTAGCAATACGATAGATTTCCTGAGCAACCGTACCAGCCCCTTTCGCAGTAACAGATGGAGCTAACTCACCATCATAATGGAGTGCAATCGCTTCAGTAATATGCTCTGAATTATAAACAACTTCACCATCAATAGTTGTTCCACTTTTTATATCATCAGTCACTATTAGGCCTTTGTTTTAACAATATTGTTATCTTGCAGGTTAGTCGATTCAAGATCAATGACACCAGCACTAAATGTAAATTGGCCAGGGTTTAGCCCTTGTTTCAGTAACCTTTGTTCTAAGATATGTTTGCTATTTTGAAACAACTCCTGCGTATTCTTGTTCTCGCTTTTAAAATCAGTATGAATTTCATTCTGACCAGCACGAATTATTGCTTGTGTTTTACCCAATTCATCAAAATCAAAATTGAGGACGACACGCCATTGATGTTGTTTGTCAGTCTCATTATCTTGTTGGTGCTTATCCCATTCAAACCGAACACCAATATTGTCAAAGCTTTTACCATTAAACACAGGTAGTTCTAGGTTAAGAAACTGTCTAATCACATCATCACTAGTCATATTGCTTAATTGGTGTTGTTGAATACGGGCTAACCCTGATTCCATTTGATTTAATAACTCAACCAGCATGGTAGAGAACACTTGATGTGAAATTGGACTTTGCTGGGGAGTTGTTGCGTTAACCTGAGCGCTCGCCTGGTTTGTTGTGCCAACAGCGGGCAAAGGAAGTAAACGTTGTAAAAGAGACGGTAAGGCTGCAAACAACCGGTTTGTACTTGTAGAGCTGCTACCAGGTGTCACAAGAGGTAGTGGCGGCAATAATGGGCGCAGTGCCGACAATGATTTATCAGTTTCATGTGATGATTTTGAAGCTGCAGTTAATAGTGAAGTATAAATATCAATAGGGTTTGATTTGCCTAATGCAACATTCGTTTGGCTCGTATTAGTACTAGTTGGTTGGTTGGCATGCTTAGTGTCGGCTTGTATTTGCAAGGCAGCTTGAGCGAGCCTCAAAAAATTTGCTTTAATATTATTATCAGTGCGCGGAGCATTACCGGTAACGATAGAATTTTTGAGTTGGGCTTCGAGTGTTACGCCACTATTTTGGATTGCTTGGCGCAAGCCATCTGCTTGGCTAACTGATTTTATAGAGGGTAAATTATTAACCAAAGTTTGTATTGCTGAGCGGAGTAAATTGGCAGCATTTTTATTGCTAGCAGCTTCTATTTTGCTAGTAGAAAAATTTTCAACTAGGTTTTTAACAACGTCGCTGATCGGTTGTTGTTTTGGCAAAGCTGCTCGCCATGCTCTCGCCAAGGTCTCGACCTGATTTGCCTGTTGCGCAATCCGTAAAATAACCCCATTGCTTGAATCTTCAACGTGGAGCTTAATCGGTTGTCCCGCTGCTAATTTAATAGGGCTGTCAGCTTTAACGAGCTGATTAGCTATACGTAATTCAACCTGATTATTAGCAAGCACTGTTTCTACTTTAGCAAGCAAACTTTGACCGGGTCGCAATTGTGCTAATAACTCTGCTGGACGAATAGTATTTGCATTAGGCGCAGTGCTGGCGCTGCCGTTGGAACGTGAGAGCTGTTCTGGTGAAGAAGGAATTTCCATAATTAGAGAGGCTATACCAGCTTATACGGTTAGTATATAGTATATCTAAATTATAAATTTCTGCTCGAATGGGCGCAAAATACCGGATTTTATATGTCTGATTTAAAAGCTGGGAAATGGTACATGCAACGTGGTGATAAGGTTGAAGGGCCCTTTGCCGCTGGTTTAGTTAGTCGCCATATTTTGCTTGGGCGACTAGAGATGAATCACAAAGTGAGTGAAGATGGCCATAATTGGCACTTTGTTAAAGATGTACCGAGTTTGATCCCTGAAATACTTAAATCCGAATCTGATGATCCCATGCAACAAGAACGTCTTATGGCGGCCAGACGTTGGGCTGATGAACGTTTAGCAGATGATCGTCGAGGTGCCGACTCGGATGCAAGAGGTAATGAGCGAAGAAGTGATGAGCGTCGTGATGATGAGATAGACGATATCAGTTTACACCGTAGTTTGTTAGGAAAACGAACCAGCAAGAAAACTTCTGATAGCGTTTTTACGGCTGAGCTATTTATATTCGCTATTGTTATTTTGATTGGTTGGGCAGGATACTATGCCTACCAAAATAAACCTGAAGAAGTGGTTGTTGATTGTAGTGCGGTACCGGGTTTTGCGGTTAATTGGACAAATTGTATTTTATTAAGCAAGGATCTTAGCTCAGCAAACCTGGAAAATGCGTTATTAAGAAACGCTAGGCTAACAACCTCAAATCTGGAATCAGCAAATTTACGTGGTGCAGATATGGCTTATGTCGATTTAAGTCGCTCAAATTTAGTAGGCGCAGATATGAATTCAGCTTCATTGAAAGGGGCAAATTTAGTCAGCGCAAATCTGCAAGGTGCTTCTTTAGTTAATGCTGATTTGTCTTTTGCAAATTTAACCGACGCCGATTTACGCTCGACAAATTTATCCGGCACGATACTTAATAAAGCAATTTGGATAGACGGCTCAGTTTGTGCAGAGGATGCCGTAGGTCGGTGTAACTAATCCGAATTATTTTTCTGCAACAATGTAACAGACCCACCCGGCATCTGCTTCACCTTCATTGGTTGCTTCGTAGTTTCCATCACCATCGCCATCTTCGTCAGAGCCTTCCCAGTAGGTAGTGACATTCTTAAACCCTGCCTCGACAAGTAGTTCACGTAATTCAGGCATCGTCCAAAGCCGCCATTCATAAGTAAAGGCTTCTTTCATTTTTGAACCATCAGGGAATTCAAAATGTATGTGGCAAACATAATCGCCAGTGATAGGGTTATATTCAGACTGATCCCAAGTATAGGTGAAACCCTCATTCTCAGTGCTTTCTTCCATAAGTTGAAAGGCTTCATACCCACCAAAGGAGTCAAGGAAGAATACACCGTCATCAGTTAGGCCATCACGAACGTGTTCGAAGTAACCTCGTAAAACTTCGCGGGTTTTGAAATACCAATAACTAAAGTTCATTGCCAGAATAGCCTCGGCTTTTTCTGGCTCAGTCGTCAATACATTCTCTTGTAATAAAGTGACTCGACTTCTTTGTTCATCATTTAGTTTAGAGAGGTTATGTTCTCTGCCCCATTGCAAAACTTCTTCATCAAGATCAATACCAATAGCGCGATGGTCCTTGCCGCGGCTAACCCATTCACCACAGACACTCGCTGTTCCACAAAAATCTTCCCGAAGCAGTTTTAATTTTCGTCCGCGAATCAGTTCAAAAGTTTCGCTAACAAAATCGACTTCTGTTTCAGCGTTTTGCACAGAGTTTTCATAAAGCTCATGGCGATCTGCCAATTCAGCCATGCTTGGACCTTCAACGAGGTGCGCGGCGGATTTTTTACGTTGTTTTCTAGTTTGTTTAGCCATAATGGGGTGCTACCTTAGCATAGCTTGTGCTAAAGAGAATAGTTTGTGACGCTTTTAAAGCATGCTTGTCCCGTATGTGCTAAATTCCTAGAACATAATAAAGAGTAATCGGGAGTAGCGGCTTGCAAGGAGAAGTACTCAAGCAATACAGTGCTTACGTGCCGCGTTTGGTGCTTCAGGATTTGCATGCATATCAACAAGGGTTAAGCCCCCAGTCCCAATTTGAAACAGCTTTGTTATTTGCTGATATTTCTGGTTTCACCGCGTTGACTGAGCGACTAGCTGTGCAAGGCCCTGGTGGCATGGAGCAGCTTACTCAGATCTTAAATGCTTATTTTGGACGTCTTATTGCCACTATTAATACTCATGGTGGCGACATTATTAAGTTTGCAGGTGATGCAATGCTGGCTGTTTGGCCTGCGATGGATGATATTGAACTAGTAGATTGTCAACGCGCAGCATTACAGTGTGGTCTAGCCGCTCATGCTGCATTGCGAGATTTTAAAGCGCCTGATGGCACTAAGTTAGCCTTGAAAATTGCAGTTTCAGCAGGTTCTTTGCGTAGCTATCATATTGGCGGCAAACTGGGCCGTAAAGAATTTACGGTAACGGGTCCTGCATTAACGCTAGCAGGTGATGCGGGTGGTGAATGCCCTCCTGATGGATTAGTTTGCCATAAATCAGCATGGCCGCTAGTCTCCAACGATTTTAATGCGCAAGATATTGGGCAACATTCGATGCTGATTACAGCATCTCAAATATCGGCGACGATTGACTCTCTTGAGCTACCAGTAGTTGATGATGAAGTTTTAGCAGAACTTAAGTCATATATCCCAGGGGCGGTACATAGCCGTTTAAGTACTGGGCAAGGAGCATGGCTTGGTGAGTTAAGAAGGGTGAGTGTTCTATTTATCAACTTACCTGATATGCAGATCGATACGTCGACAGAAGTTGCGCAAAATGTCATGGATGACCTGCAACGTTGTTTATATCGTTATGAAGGGAGCATAAACAAGCTCAGTGTGGATGATAAAGGCGTCAGCCTTCTAGCAGCGCTTGGCTTACCCCCGTTAGCACATAATGATGATCCTGTGCGTGCGGTGCTTGCCGCCATGGATATGCAAAAAGTGTTAGATAACCTAGGTTGGCAGTGCGCAATTGGTATTAGCTCAGGACGTGTTTTTTGCGGCACCATAGGAGATGAACGTCGTCGCGAATATACATTGATGGGCGACAATGTGAATTTGGCTGCACGATTGATGCAAGCATCAAAATCAAAAGGGATTCTTTGCGACGAACCGACTTACCTAGCAGCTAGTGCTGACATTGAGTTTTTGCCACATCCTGCTTTACAGCTTAAAGGTAAAGCTGAGCGTATTGCGAATTTCCAACCACTGCGAAAAATTATTACAGCGCCGTCAACAATCACTAGCAAGATTAGTTTGATTGGACGTAAGCAAGAACGCGAAAAATTAATACAATCTTATTCTGCATTGAAAGATAATAAATCAGGTATTGCCATTATTAGTGGCGAAGCGGGGATAGGCAAAACAGCATTATCATCTGAAATTCGCAGTCATGCTAAAAAAGATGGTCTAACTAGTTTACGTGGTTTCGCAAGTGCGATTGAATCAACTACACCTTATTATGTTTGGACATTGATTCTCAGCCAGTTATTTTCTTTATCAAATCTTAGTGATCCGGCTGCACGTCAAGTTGCTGCGCTAGATTTTCTTTCAGATGATGAAGATCTGGTCAGGTTGCTACCTCTTTTGAGTGATATGTTAACGCTTGACATGAATGACAATGAGATTACTAGCCAAATTAGTGGCGAAGCGCGTGCTGATAATGTTAATGATTTAATTGTCAATATTTTAAAGTTAGCTGCAGAGAAAGCCCCGGTTTTGCTAACAATAGAAAACGCACAATGGGTAGATTCTGCATCGTGGGCATTGTTAAGATTGGTTACTCGAGACGTGCATCCCATACTGATATTAATCGTGACAAGGCCCATTTCAGAGCCATTACCTAAAGTCTATCGTTACGTGATTTCTTCACCTGATACAGTGCGCATTGACATGGCGGCATTAAGTCAAAGCGAAAGTTTAGAGTTGGTTTGCCAGCAATTTGGCGTAAAGATATTGGCGCCAAAGATCGAAGAACTAATAAATGAAAAATCACAAGGTAATCCATTCTTTATTGAAGAATTGTCAAAACGATTATTAGAAACAGAAGCAGTTGTTATAGAAGAAGGACTGTGCGCATTAGCGGAAGGCATTGCAGATCTTGATTCATTAAACCTTCCCGATACATTAGAAGGCCTAATTACTGAAAGAATTGATCGCCTTGGCGCATCACAGCAACTAGTGCTGAAAGTGGCCAGTGTTATTGGGCATGCGTTTCGTTTAAATATTTTACGCGATATTTTTCCATTAAAGGAAGAGCAAGCCAACCTAAAAGCTATAGTTGAAGATCTGGTTCGTCTTGATTTAATGATTCCAACTAAACAACAAGCTGACGAATCATACGTTTTTAAACAATATTTAACCGGCGAAGTTGCTTACAATATGTTGCTGTTCTCACAAAGAGAGCAATTGCATACATCAGTCGCTGAATGGTATGAACGTACTTGCCCAGATAACCTTGCCCCTTTTTATAGTTTGCTTGTTTATCATTTCAGTCATGTTGGTGATGATGAAAGAACACTCAAGTATTGTATTAAAGCAGGCTATCAGGCAGCTAATACATTTGCTAATTTGGAGGCACTTAAGTTTTATGAACAGGCTATTGAGCTTGATCGTAAATTAGGCTCTTCAACTCCTGATATGCTTCGTGGTGAGTGGCATCTTCAAATGGGTGAGGTTTATTATTCACTGGCAAATTTTCAGCAGAGTCGTGAACATATGCAAATCGCATTGTCCTTACTTGGGCAGCAAGCCGATTTAAGTAAAATTAAGTTATTTAAGGAGCTTCTCAAAGATGTGGGTTTGCAATTTATGCATCGAATGCTTCCAAAAAAATACGTCGGGCGTAAAAGAAATATTGCACAGCAATTGTTAGGGGCTTCCAGGGCATTTGAAAGGCTCGCGCAAATTGCTTACATGGGGAATGATAAACCCGTCATTTTATTTGGTGCATTAAGGGCTTTAAATCTATCAGAGGAGGCAGGAGTTTCTCCCGAATTGGCACATTGCCTGTCAAATATATGTGTTGTTTCCAGCATGATTCCAAATTATAAGTTGGCAGAAATGTATTACCGCTTAGCGCACCAGACAGCAAAGCAAACAAATAATCTGCAGTGCCAAGCTTACACAACTATGGTCACGTCAATTTATCGGACAACCACTGGGCATTGGCAAGAAATCAATGATGCGATCGTACCGGCTATTCAGATTGCAGAACGTATTGGTGATCACCGACGTTGGGATGAGTTAATGTTTACCATGGCTCCTGGTAATTATCGACGCGGTAAGCATAAAGAAGCTATTAAAAATTTTGAAGAGCTTTACGAATCAGGCCATCGTCGCGGCATTATGCAAATACAAGCGTGGGGGCTGACGGGTATGATCTATAGCATGTTGCCGTCGACGGACACTCTAGAGATAGAAGAAAAACTAAAAGCGGTTGATTTTGACAAACTTAATATTGGTGATCAAACGATGGTAAATGGAGTACTTGCACATGCTGCATACCACCGCGGAGATGTTGATGCAGCCAAATTATACGTTGACCGAACCTTGCAAGTGATTAAAGGTTCAGATGCAGTAGCACAATATGTGCTGGAAGGTTTGTCGGGTGCTTTAGAGGTGTTACTTGGTATGTGGGAAAAAGATCCAACACGACGAATAGTTGTGAAACAGCCAATTCAAACACTTCTTAAAGCACTGCATGCATATTCTAAAATAAATACGATTGGGCAACCGTTATATTACCGTTACCGTGGCAATGCAGCATGGTTGGATGGTAAGCATTCACGCGCTAGAAAACACTGGGAACTAGGCTTACAAAAAGCCATCGATTTCGACATGCGCTATGAGCAAGCGATGTTGCGCTATGAGCTGGGTCGCCATTCTACAAGCGAGTCGTCGCGTAACTATTTGTTACAGGCACGCGATAGCTTTGACATTATTGGTGCCGAAATTAATTACCAGCAAGTAAATGAGTTACTTAATCAATCGGCTTAACTTTTTCTAATATTTTTTCTTCTAATAACAAATTCACAGTAAAGCGAACGCCAAAACCGGTAATTGCTGTTGGAATATGCGCAAGTCCACCCTTGTTATTTCCCGATGACAAATCAACATGTAGCCATGGCGTATTATCAATAAATCGACTTAAAAAGCGACTGGCTAGAATGTGATCAGGGCCACCGCTTATTGTGCATTGTTTAATATCAGCAATTTCACTGTCGAGTGCAGAATCAAAATCTTTATCGATTGGGAAAGGCCAAACGCGTTCACCACTATTGATTCCTGCATTGATAATTGGATTTAATAAGTGTGTTTGGTTGGTAAAGGCACCACTATAGGTAGTACCAAGTGCAGCGACACAGGAACCAGTTAATGTTGCATAGTCAATAATTACAGCAGGCTTTTTCTTTGCAGCAAATGAGAGCGTATCTGAAAGTACCATCCGACCTTCTGCATCAGTGTGCATTACTTCAATTGTTGTACCGTTATATGCTGTAACGACGTCATTTTGTTTATAAGCTTTAGGGCCAATATGGTTTTGCGCTAGTGCCAACCAACAATCAATCGGAAAATCTACTTTTAGTTCGGTTAACGCGAGTAAAGTGCCTAGTGCAACGGCGCTACCTTCCATATCTTCGTGCATGCCGTGCATGTATTGAGCTGGTTTTAAATTAGTACCACCCGTGTCAAAACAAATCCCTTTACCAACCAATGAGCATGCAGGCTTGTTGGTTTTCTTTTTTGGCTGGTATCGTAAATGTACGATCCCTGCATCGGCATCCGGACTGCCTTGCGCAACCGCAACAAAGGCGCCTGCTTTTTGTTTGCGCAAACTCGCCATGTTATGGAATTTCATCTTCCAGTTATGTTGTCGTGCAAGTTTCGTAACACGCTTGCGATAATTATTGGGTGTTAATTCATTAGGTGGTAATGTGGTTAAAGCACGAGCAAGGTTATTACCTTTTGATGTGGCAATACAGACACGCGTATCGAGTTTTTGTTTCTGGTTAAACACATGCACCGTTTTTAACCGGCGTTTAGCAGGTAGTTTTGATTTAAAGCTGGGCATCAACTCATTAGCAGCTAAGACTGCAGATAGTAGTGCTTCGGCAACCTGGTTGGCTTGTTTGCTGGTCAGCCCGGGCATGGCAATTGAAAGGTTGATAGGGTTATTTTTAAGTTGTGTGGCAACTAATTTGCGCGCAAGGCTGAGCAAGTCAAATAGAGCAATATCTTTGCTGATACTGGCTACACTGGTTTGCGTGGCGACTTTATTAGGTAAATCTAGCTCAAATTGGCTATTTGCTTCAGGATCGCGTTTAAAACGTGCCTTGAGTTCCGCTTTATGGGCAATATTTGGCCACTTTCCGTCTTTTATTGACTCTGGAAGGACTAAAATCAGTTGATTGGTATTGGCTAGTTCAGCCCCTGTAGGAGTGCTTAGATGTTGTTTTATCTGGATTTTCATTGTATTTGTCGCCTAAGTTGCACGTGTTTTGCCTTGACCTTATGGTCTAAAACACCGATCATAGCGCGCCTATTTGTTAACGGATAGTAAAAGGATACAAATGAAGCCCGCTGACAAGAAACGAGTTTTAAAAGAAATGCTATTTGCGCGACGCTTTGAAGAGCGTTGCTATGAAGCCTATGTTGAACGCAAGATCGGTGGATTCTTGCACCTATATCCAGGTGAAGAAGCCTGTGCTTTTGGTGTGCTTGAAGCGGCCAAACCGGGGCATGACTATGTCATGACCAGTTACCGCGATCATATTCATGCGATTAAGTCTGGTGTGCCTCCTAAAGAGGTCATGGCTGAATTATTTGCAAAAGAAACCGGTTGCTGTAAAGGCTTAGGTGGTTCGATGCATATTTTTGGTGCTGAACACCGCTTTATGGGTGGTTATGCATTAGTGGGTGGCCCATTCCCATTGGCGGCGGGTATCGCGAAAGGCATCAAGCTAAAAGGCGGCGATGAAATTTGTATCTGCTTCCTGGGTGATGCAGCCAACAATCAGGGCGTGTTCCATGAGAGCTTGAACATGGCCAAGATTTGGGACCTTCCTGTACTTTATGTTTGTGAAAACAACTTATATGGTATTGGTACTCGTATTGATCGTTCAACAGCGGTCGTTGATCAATATAAACGTGTGAGTGGCTACGACATTCCTGCTGCTCAAGCAGATGGCCAAGATATCGACGAAGTCTATGCCGCAGCAAAAATTGCCGTTGATCATGTGCGTAGTGGTAAAGGTCCATACTTTCTTGAATTAATGACATACCGTTACCGCGGTCATTCAATGTCGGATTCAAATGCGTACCGAACCAAAGAAGAAGAGAAAATGTGGGGTAAACGTGACCCAATTATTATTCTTCGTGACAGACTTATTGAAGCGGGTGACGTGACGTTAGATGAATATAAAGCAATGGATGCAGCAGCGATTGCTGAAATTGAAGATGAAGTTATTAAATTTGCGGAAGAATCCCCAGAACCGTCAGCAGAATTACTTGATAAGTATGTGCTTGCCGAAAATGACCCTTGGGTTAACGGAGGTGCCAAGTAATGGCTGAAATAATGTACTGGGAAGCTTTACGTCGTGCCCATGATGAAGAAATGACGCGTGATCCACTCGTAATTTGTATGGGTGAAGATATTGGTGTCGCGGGTGGTACTTATAAAGCGACCAATGGCTTGTACGATAAATTTGGTGAAGAACGTGTTATTGATACGCCAATTTCTGAAGGTGGTTATACCGGTTTAGGTATTGGCGCGTCGTTCATTGGAATCCGTCCTATTATCGAAATCATGTCCGTTAACTTCGCTTGGCTTGCAATGGATCAACTTTTTAATACTGCGGCGAAAGTGCGTTACATGTCGGGTGGTCAACTTGAAGCACCTATCGTGGTTCGCTCACCGGGTGGAACGGCGCATCAGTTAGGTGCACAACACTCTGCACGTATGGAAAAAGTGTTCATGGGTATCGCAGGTTTACGCGTTGTAACGCCGTCTAATCCTCGCCAAGCATATGGTTTACTTAAATCTGCCGTGCGTTGTAATGATCCTGTGTTCATTAATGAGCATGAGTTGATGTACAACATGAAAGGTGACGTACCGGATGAAGAATACTTCATGCCGCTTGAAGGTAGTGAAGTGGCTCGCGAAGGATCAGATGTCACTTTATTCGGTTACAATATTTCGGTGCATTGGTGTTTAGCAGCGGCAGAAATCTTGGCGAGTAAGCACGGCATTAATGCTGAAGTGATTGATTTGTTTTCATTGAGTCCACTGGATCGTGATGGCATTAAAGCTTCAGTATCGAAAACGCATCGCGCTGTGATTGTTGAAGAAGCTGAGCCCGCTGTTGGTGTAGGTTCCGAAGTGATGGCGATTATTAATGAAGAATGTTTCTTTGAGTTGGATGCGCCACCGGTGCGTGTATCTGCCGAGAATGTTCCGATTCCTTATAATCACAAGCTGGAAAAAATGGCGATTCCAACAGCTCAAGATGCGGTAGATGCAGTACTTAAACAATTTGGTTTGTCCTGATTCCAGGCAACTTGTCTTTTACTATTTGGGTAGCTGAGAGGCTACCCTGATATAACAAACGAAAAAAAGAATATGGCTGATTCCTATACGATTAAAATGCCGCAGCTTTCGGACACAATGACCGAAGGCGTTGTTGTGAGCTGGGAAAAAAATATTGGCGACAAAATTGAGCGTGGCGACATTGTTGCAACGGTTGAAACTGATAAGGCCATTATGGATGTAGAAGTTTTCCGTGAAGGTTTCCTTTCAGGTCCTCAAGCAGCAGTAGATAGTACGGTTGCTGTCGGTGACTCTATTGCTTTTCTGGTAGCGAATGCTGATGAAGTACAAGGCGCCGATGCGTCTGCACCAGACAACGCACAAAATGCCGGTAGTGAAGGTAAGCCGGAAATTGAAGTGGCTGCCGATATTGGTGTGCCAGATGGAGTCGCTCATACAATCAAAATGCCGCAGCTGTCAGACACGATGACGGAAGGCCTTGTCGTTAGCTGGGAAAAAGCAGTTGGCGATAAAATTGAACGTGGTGACATCGTTGCAACAGTAGAAACTGATAAAGCGGTCATGGATGTTGAAGTATTCCGCGAAGGCTATTTATCCGGTCCTATTACTGCTACAGATAGCACCATTGCTGTGGGTGAAGCGATGGGCTATTTGGTAGATAGTGCAAATCAAGTGATTGACACCGAACATTCTGGTTCAGGCGGTTCATCTAATGCGTCGGATACCGCAGCAGCAGCACCCGCTGTTCGTAAAGCCTCAGCACCGATGCCGGTGGTAAGTGGCAATGTTACTCCTGCACCACGTCCAGATAATAAACATGCGACACCGTTTGCTCGTCAATTAGCGGCTTCTTTGCACGTTAATTTAAATACGTTGCATGGTAGTGGACCAGATGGCGTAATTACGGCGGACGATGTACGTCGAGCTCAACCTATAGAGCGTCCTACTGAAATTGGTGCACAGGTTCCTGCTCATGTGATGCCTGAAATTCAGGTGCCAGGACATGGCCGTGATATGACGGCAATGGAAAAAGCCGTGAGTCACTCAATGAGCGCGTCATTGACAATGCCAACATTCCGCGTCGCCATTAATGCGCAACCGGGTGCAATTATTAAAGCGGCTAAAGCACAAGGGGTTTCAGTTACTGTTGCGATTGCCAAAGCTTGTGCAGTGGCAATGGCAAAACACCCAAGCATGAATTGGGCTTACCAGCCAGTCGACAAGATTGTTGAACGTGAAAATATTGACATCGGCATGGCTGTATCAGCCGACGGTGGCGGACTGGTTGTTCCTGTTTTACGCCATTGCGAATCGCGTAGCCTTGAAGAGCTTAATGAAAGTTGGGGAGACTTAGTTGGCCGTGCGCGCAAGAGACGTTTAGCACCTGAAGAATACGCCAACCCAACCTTCATGGTGTCGAACATGGGTATGATGGGCGTGAGTTATTTTGACGCTATCCCCACACCAGGTACATCTGCGATTCTAGCGATTTCTGCCGCGGGTCCGGACGGTATGCCGCTAACTATTACCGCCGATCACCGTGTTGTTAACGGTGCAGAAGTGGGTATGTACCTAAACACATTGAAAACAGCTATTGAACAACCAGAAGAATGGATGGGGCCATCAGGTCCAGCTATTCCTGAAGGTGATTGGGATTATGATGTAGTTGTCATTGGTGGCGGTCCGGGTGGTGAAGATTGTGCCCGTGATTTAGCAGGTCATGGAATAAAAGTAGCAATGATCAACGATGCGCCATTCCCCGGTGGAGAATGTTTATGGCGTGGTTGTATTCCGTCTAAAGCATGGCGAGCGGCAGCTGATCGAGTGCGTGATCGTGCTCATGATGCACACCTTGGTGTGATGGGGACAACAAAGTCAAAATTAGATTGGGATGCACTTGAGAAAACGCGTCGCCACGTATTAGAAACACGCGGTGAGATGGCCTTGAAAACTGACAAGGGCGTTAAAATTGATGTCATACAGGGCTACGCTTTGTTTGAAACTGATCACCGTGTTTTTGTTGATACCAGCTCGAATAGTGATGACCCACATGCACGCGCACCACTTGGTGATGGGTCTGATGGCCGCCATATTAGTTTTGGTTGTGCAGTTATCGCCACGGGTGCCCCACCTTTTATTCCACCTATTCCTGGTGCAGCTGAAGGTGTGGAGTCAGGTGGTGTATTAACCTCGGATACAGTCTGGGGTCTGGATAGTGTGCCGAAGAAACTTGCCGTTGTTGGTGGTGGTGCTATTGGTGTTGAAATGGCACAGATCTTCCAAGACTTTGGCACCAAGGTCACCCTGTTTGAAGCACAGGATCGGATCCTTGCCGAAGTTGAGCCCGAGATTGCTAAACACCTTACTGAAATTTTAAATGATGATCCTAATTTGACCATCATGACATCAACCGGCTTGTCATCGATTAAAGGCAAACCGGGCGCAATGAAACTCGGCTATAAAGATAGTGATGGCAAAACACATACGCAAACGGTTGACTACGTCATTATGGCGACAGGCAAACGTCCGTTGCTCGAACCGTTGCAGCTTGATAAGGCCGGTATTGAAACTGAAAACGGTGTAATTAAGGCCGATACCCGTTGTCGCACTAATGTGTCACATATTTTTGCTGTAGGTGATGTTATTGGTGGCTTAATGTTGGCGCATACTGCGGGTCATCAAGGGCGCGTGTCAGCGATGACGATTCTTGGTGAAGACATGCAGTATGATCAAGATATGGATTCGGGTGTGATCTTCTCCCGGCCAGAAGCCGCTTTTGTTGGTTTGTCTGTTGAGCAGGCTAAGGCCAAGGGTATTGATGCGGTTGAAGTAAAAATGCCGATGAGCATTGATGCTAAGGCGATGATTACAAATGAAACGCATGGCATGATTAAAATGGTTGCAGATAAAGCAACACAGCGTGTTGTTGGTGTTCATTATTTGGCTGATCATGCAGATACGCTTATTGGTGAAGGCGTGATGATGGTGTCTGGTCGCATGACCTTGGAGCAAGTTGCCAATGCGATTCATCCTCACCCCACACAAACAGAAATGTTTGGTGAAATGGCGCGACGTTTATTATCGCGCTTACGTCGTAGCAAAAAGAAGTAATTCGTTATACCTAACCAGCGCCTAGAATTTGCTTGGGCGCTGGTGTTCTCTACCATTTTCCAACTTTGAGCGGAACTCAGCGTTATCCTTACCGCCTGAGAATACGGGCTTTTCCCCTATTCTTAACTCACCTAAAAGCTAAAGATTTTGCCTTTTTTACCGATATAGTTATCAGTAGCGACTTATTTTTGCGGGTATATAGCGTGCGGTATTTATCTAAGCCATTGATTTTAATTGTATCATCGATACTGGCCTTGCTGTCAGTTGAAATAACAATGGCTAGTAACCTGCGTTATGAAGCCCCGTTAGCCCAATCAACTTGGAAAACCACTGCGTCCCCTTTGGCTTGTCGACTTAGCCACACCATTGATTATTATGGCAAAGCGGAATTCGTTCGTTTGGCTGGACGTGATATATACCTAAGCTTAACTATTGACCAAGGTGGACCTCGTGGAGGGAAGGCGCGTTTAGTAGCGCTGCCATCAGCATGGCAGCATAAGTTGCAAGGTCACGATTTAGGTCGAGTAAAATTCAAAGGCGGGCGTGATCCATTTCGGTTTAGCCGACTTCAAGTTCGAAAAATTCTGGCCTCTCTAGAACAAGGGCTACGTCCAGCACTGCATTATCATAGTCGTCAAAGTGGTGTGGGCAAAGTTGAAGTAGTTATATCATCCGTAAATTTCAGAGCGGGTATGGAAATGTTTAGGCGCTGTATGGCGGGCTTAATACCGCTTGATTATGCGTCTGCGAGTAACACAGATATCCTATTTGGTAATCGAGGTGCGCAATTGGATAAGTCGTCAAAACGCCGTCTTGATGCAATTGCTATGTTTGTCGAAGCAGATAAAGACATCCAGCAGGTCACACTTGAAGGCTACAGTGACAATATTGGCAGCCGAGGCTCAAATTATGAGCTATCACGTGACCGAGCACTTGCCGTACGTAAATACTTAATAGCCAAAGGTGTGCCTGCAAATAAGATTGAGTTTGACTACTTTGGAGAGCATAAGCCTGCTCATTCCAATCGAACCAAAAAGGGTCGCTTGCTGAACCGTCGTGTTCATGTGCAACTGATAAAGTCCTTTTAAAACGTACAATAGCTGTTCTGGCTGCACCCGCCTGAGTCGGGTATAATCTCGCGCTGATTTCAAATTTTTGCTCATTTGGTGAATAATGCCTGAAGAGCATGGGACATTATGTATGAGTGAACGAAAAGTTAATAAAGTAGTATTGGCATACTCAGGCGGGCTGGATACTTCCGTTATTTTGAAGTGGTTGGAAGACGTCTATGGCTGTGAAGTCGTAACGTTTACTGCAGACATCGGTCAAGGCGAGGAGGTTGAACCAGCTCGTGCTAAGGCTGAAGCCATGGGAATTAAAGAGATCTATATTGAAGATCTTCGCGAGGAATTTGCGCGAGACTATGTGTTTCCCATGTTCCGGGCTAATGCAGTTTATGAAGGTGAATACCTGCTTGGGACCTCAATAGCACGGCCACTTATTGCAAAACGTTTAATTGAAATTGCCAATGAAACAGGTAGCGATGCCATTTCGCATGGGGCAACGGGCAAAGGTAATGATCAGGTGCGTTTTGAATTAGGTGCCTATGCCTTAAAACCGGGAGTTGAGATTATCGCTCCATGGCGAGAATGGGATTTGAATTCTCGCGAAAAATTAATGGCCTATGCTGAGCAGCATGGTATCGCCGTTGAAATGAAACAGGGTAAGAAGTCTCCGTATTCAATGGACGCAAATTTATTGCACATTTCATATGAAGGCGGAATTTTGGAAGATCCATGGGCCGAGCCGGAAGAGTCAATGTGGCGCTGGACTGTGTCGCCTGAGCAAGCACCTGATAGCGCAACGTATGTTGAACTAGGTTATGAAAAAGGCGATATCGTGAGTATTGACGGTAAGCCAACATCAGCTGCAACCGTGATGGAGTATTTGAATAAAGTCGGTGGTGAGAACGGTATCGGACGAGATGATATTGTTGAAAACCGTTTTGTTGGCATGAAATCGCGTGGGTGCTATGAGACACCGGCTGGCACGATTATGTTGAAAGCGCATCGCGCTATTGAATCCATTACGCTTGATCGCGAAGCAGCTCATTTAAAAGACAGCTTCATGCCAAAGTATGCGGAATTAGTTTATAACGGTTTTTGGTGGAGTCCCGAGCGTCTTATGTTACAGCAGATGATTGATTCATCTCAGAAACATGTCAATGGCGTAGTACGGCTTAAACTTTACAAGGGCAATGTCATTGTTGTTGGCCGTAAATCCGAGTCAGATAGCTTGTTTGATGAAAGTATTGCGACATTTGAAGATGATGATGGTAGCTATGATCAAAAAGATGCAGAAGGTTTTATTAAACTGAACGCATTGCGGTTACGTATTGCGGCACGAAAGCGTGATATGTAGTTATTGATAATAATAAGTTGTAAAAAGGGGTGCGATTAGCACCCCTTTTTTATTGCATAGCACAATAATTTTTTAGACTAATTTTTGTCGATGCTTCTTTTTATCCAGTAGTCAACGCTGAAATATTTTCCAGCGCCAACAAAGAACAGTACAACTAGCATAATTAAATAAGTGGCTGCAAACTCAATGCCGTTGTTGCTAATAATGAAATTACCACTACTAGTTAGCCATTCGTAATTTCCATTTGCTTGAAGGATATCTTTCGCAGCCGCTAATTTTTCACCCGCTGCAATAGCGCCATCGCAATTAAACAAACAAGATTGTGCATCGGCAATCGCAAACCAACCATTTTCCCAATGCACGGTAACCATCGCGACGATCATCGTGATGATAAGTGGAATACTGATCCAACGCACGGCAAAACCTACTAGTAAGAATGCGGCACCAAGCAACTCGGAAGAGGTTGCAAGAAAGGCCATTAGTTCAGGGAATGGAAGCCCGAGCCCCCAATCAGGATTGCCGAACCATGCGGCCGTGTCTTCAAAAGAATTATATTTATTAAGGCCAGCCATGAGAAAAACAGGAACAAGGTATAGCCTCAAAGCTAAAGGGCCAATAAAATCTATTGCACGCGTACTATCAAGTATTCGTTGTAAACAAAGTAGGAAGTTCATGGCGTTTCTCTCCGAATGACATTTATTGTTTTATTTGGATACACCCAAGATGATATTTCTCTCTTTAAGTTCTCTCAATGCGTGTAATCCACCAGCAATGACGGCATCAGCATCAGGGTGTTGTAATTCTTCAGTGATTTTTAGTAGAGCTGCTTGACCTGTCAATGTTAAATCTTCACTCAATAAATAAAGTAAACGAGCAGTCACCGCATTAATTTCCATAAAACGGACTTCGTCTTCTACATCACGATAAACAATGAGATGAGTTGGCTGAGCAGCAGGCTTAGTTGGAATATAGTCTTCACTGATTTTATGAACTTCAAAGCTATAGCTAAGTGGCCAGGCTAGTGGAGAAATAACAGGATGCCCATCAAGAAGGTTGCCGTCAGGATTTACTGTTGACAAATCGATGTCTGTTTCATCGACACTTAGTGCCAGTTCAACCCATTCATAGTGGGCCAGCTCAAGCATGAAAGGAAAATCTTTTTCATTCGTTTGGCGTTCATTCTGTAAATAAGCAAGAAATTCCTGTGACAATTCAAGAAAGTAAGGAGTGTGATTTTGGTGGTTTTTAAAATAATCACGTACTAAAAGGTGCCAGTCCTCATCATTATAAAGACTTTTGAGAACAGGAAAGCCACTGCTAATAAACCCTTCAACATTGTTGTAAAACAAGTCGGAGTAGATTTTTATGCGGCGCGCTTCAATGCCTTCGGGGACAGCAACATTGTCTGGATCGCGAATATGCGACGTAAAGTCATATTGCCAATCTTTAAAAGATTTTTTTTTAGCCAAGGTTTGCAACGGCACGTTCATCGTTTAACTGGGTCCATTTTGCTTGCAGTTCGACAATCTTATCGACTTCAACCAGTAATTCAGACATTGGAGGAATATTGAAATCGCGCTCAAGAAGAGTAGGGATAACACCAAACCGTTCATAGGTTTTTTCGAGCAAATTCCATACAGAGTCAATAACATCGGCGCCATGAGTGTCAACGATAAGATCATCTGCTTCATTGTAATGACCGGCGACATGAATGTATTGCATACGTTCGCCTGGCATTGCATTTAGAAAAGCTTCAGCATCATACCCATGATTGACGCTATTGACGTAGATGTTATTAACGTCAAGGTGGAATAGACAATCGGCCTGTTCTAACACAGCGGTGACGAAATCTATCTCGGTCATCTCTTGCCCGGGCGCTGCGTAGTAGGAGACATTCTCCATCGCAATTCGCTCACCGATAATATCTTGCACACGTTGAATGCGCTCAACGACATGCTTAACAGCATCTTCAGTAAAAGGAATAGGCAGTAAATCGTAGAGGTGGCCTTCATCGCCACAATAACTCAAATGTTCGCTGTACAGCTTGATATCATGCTGCTTCATAAATTTGCCAACGCGCTTGACGAAGTCTTCGTCTAAGGGGGCAGGACTGCCAATGGAAAGCGATAATCCATGACAGACAAAATCATGTTGTTCTGTAAAAGCGCGGAATTGTTTACCCATCGCGCCACCTAAACCGATCCAGTTTTCAGGTGCAACTTCGTAGAAATTGACTTGATCGGGAGAGTGCTCGGCCAACGAGCCCATTAGGGCTCGTCGATAGCCGAGACCGGCTCCATGAACGGGAAATTGCTTATTATCCATGTTCATAGTTCCTAGCTAAGTACAGCAGTCTTATTTCTTACCGCCGCATTTGCCTTCGCCACATTTAGCTTCTTTCGCTTTGCTGCCGCCGCATTTGCCTTCGCCGCATTTAGCTTCGGTGCCATTCTTTTTCGCTTTGCTTTTTGCGCCACATTTGCCTTCGCCGCATTTAGCTTCTTTCGCTTTACTGCCGCCGCACTTGCCTTCGCCACATTTACCGTCTTTGTGCGCACCAGCAATTTGTTGATAGCCGTTACTTAGATCAGACATACCGAATGGGTTAGCTGTTGCTGCAGATGCTGGTGATGCTGCAAGACTCATTGCGAATGCTGCTCCAAGGGCTGCAGCGATAGGTGTCATTTTTTTAGACATGGGGTATAGCCTCCAAAATTATTAATCGATTAAAAATTTATTGTTGTGGCTGTAGAAATTATTTACCGCTACTGACCACGTGGTAAATGTGACAGTCATCAGTGGAGAGAGTTCAAATGCCATCGATAACTGACTTTCACATTATGTTTATAAAAGACCCACTAAACAAGCGAATGCTTTCATGTTTTTTGTACTTAAATCAAGAAAGTGCTCTGGTTATAAGTAGTAGTTGCTAATATAGTAACGCTACTTTTTTACCAGAGCACTGAATTGCCTTGAAACTAGCAATTTATAAGGTCAAAAATGGCTTATTTCTTACCGCCACATTTGCCTTCGCCACATTTAGCTTCTTTGGCTTTGCTGCCGCCACATTTGCCTTCGCCGCATTTAGCTTCAGTACCGTGTTTTTTCGCTTTGTTCTTAGCGCCACATTTGCCTTCGCCGCATTTAGCTTCTTTGGCTTTGCTGCCGCCGCATTTGCCTTCACCACATTTAGCTTCTTTGGCTTTATCGCCGCCGCATTTACCTTCACCACACTTGCCTTCAGCAGGCTTATCACCTTGGGCTACTGAGTAACCAGAGGTCAGGTCAGACTGAGAAAAAGGGTTGGCTGAATCAGCAGCAACAGGGCTAGTAGCGATAGATAGTGCGAATGCTGTACCAAGGGCAGCAGCGATTGGTGTTAATTTTTTAGACATGTGAGTCTCCCAAAATTTGTTAAAATTGTCATGCCATCATTGGCATTTCAGTAGTTTGCCGGTCTTTTTGTCATTATGCTAAGAACAACTTCACAAGGCATCCATTCCGGTCATTGTTGTGACAGACTATATGCTGAAAAGTTCTCTAAAAGAGAGCTAATTATTGATTGATTTGTAGGTAGATTCGGTGAATTATTTAGATTGCTTTAGCAATCCTTTTAAACAGCCAAGATAGGCCTGTTCATCGGGCATTTTTTGCTCACGTTGCGCCTTCCAGAGCATTTCTCCAAGGCATTCCATCACTTGATGTTCAGCATGGTGGGCATCCCCGGATAACATCACTAATTGTTGAAAGAGGCCAGCAATGCCTAGTGGTCGGTCGGTACTTAATTGCTCATGGATTGCGATATGCATCCCCATATGTAGAAAGGGGTTAGTTTCACCATTTTCAGGTAAGTACTCGGCCCCTAAGGCTTTGTCTGTACTGCCTAACAGGCTTTGATATTCAGGGTGCTGACGGACAATGGAGACAATTATTTCTTCTAAAGGCTCGAGAGGCTTATTATTTTGTTGCTTTTGCCATGCCTGGGTGAAAACTTGGCGGGTTTGGTCACGGTCATTAGTAAACATAATGATGAATTATGATTGATGAACGATGATTTGTACAAAGATAGTTGAGAGCGATTGGCTGGCCGTATAACACTTTACATTGCTAGGTTTTTGCTTCAGCGGGTGCACGGGCGATGATGTGGATATTCTCAGCACTTCTTTTTATATTCGCAGAGGTCATTTATTAGGCAACTTGGGCATTCAGGGGATCGAGCCTTGCAGGTGTAGCGCCCATGCAATATCAACCAATGGTGCGCATCCAGTATAAATTCATCAGGAATGAACTTAATAAGCTTCTTTTCGACTTCAACAACGTTTTTGCCAGGTGCGATGCCCGTACGGTTGCTAACACGAAAAATATGCGTGTCGACGGCCATCGTGGGCTGCCCAAAGGCAGTGTTCAATACTACATTGGCTGTTTTTCGACCAACCCCAGGCAGTGCTTCAAGCGAGGCACGATCATCAGGCACTTCGCCGTTATGAAGATCGACAAGCATTTGACAGGTTTTAATAATATTGGCTGCTTTGGTGTTATAGAGGCCGATTGTCTTGACGTATTTTTTTAGGCCGTTTAAACCGAGATCGAGAATAGCTTGGGGAGTATTGGCGACAGGATAAAGTTTATCAGTGGCCTTGTTCACACCAACATCGGTCGCTTGTGCGGATAAGATCACAGCAATTAATAATTCAAATGGAGACTGATAATGCAATTCAGTGGTCGGGTGTGGATTTTGTTCACGCCAGCGGGTGAATATTTCAGTACGTTTATTTTTGTTCATGGTTCGAGTATATAACGCAGAGGTCGCAAAGACGCAAAGTACGCAGAGAAATACTTATAACTATAAAATAACTTTGCGAACCCTGCGTCTTTGCGACCTCTGCGTTAAGTATTTGAATTAGTTAGTTGCGTTTTGAGTAATGCTGTTAGCAGTAATGACAACGGTGGGTTTGCTGACTTTATCATCAATCATATTCTTCACCACAATCATTAAGCCAAGTCCGATAAACGCACCCGGTGGCAAGATAGCAAGAAGAAAACCTCGATAGTCATCAACTAAAACAATTTTCCAGTTTTCAGCAAGCGGACCAAACATAAGGTGTGCGTTTGCAAATAATGTACCTTGCCCAAGTGATTCACGCAGGCCGCCCAGTATCACCAACACAAACGTAAAGCCGATCCCCATCATTAAACCGTCTAATGCAGCGCGATCAATTGAGGTACGGGATGCAAACGCTTCAGCGCGGCCTAAGATGGCACAGTTTGTGACAATAAGGGGAATGAAGATACCTAAAATACTGTGTAAATCGTAAAGCCAAGCATTCATTGCAAGATCAATAGCGGTTACGAATGCAGCAATAATTAACATAAAGGCAGGAATGCGAATTTCTTGACGTACCAAATGACGAATCGACGAAACAGAAATATTTGAAGCAAGCAAAACTAACGTGGTTGCCAAACCGAGGCCAAGCCCATTAACAACCGTTGACGAGACCGCGAGTAACGGGCACAAGCCAAGTAATTGCACAAAGCCTATATTGTTATGCCAAAGGCCGTCACTGGTAATGTCTGCGTAGCGATTAAACATACTAGCTTCCTTTTTTCTCACTGTCAGCGAAGAGGCTGTCACGGTTTTGCTGATAATACAGTAAAGTTTTGTGTACTGCTTTCACAATTGCTCTGGGTGTGATGGTTGCTCCCGTGAATTGATCAAATTCACCGCCATCTTTTTCAACTTGCCAGGCTTGGCGGCTTGTGTTGTCGAGGCTTTTATTGTTGAAGCTTGTTATCCAGTCTGAGCGTCTAATTTCTATTGCATCACCAAGACCAGGTGTTTCTTTATGTTTGCTGACGCGTACGCCAAGCAAACTGCCATCAAACCGAATTGCTACCAATAAGAAAATATTACCGCTATAACCATCGGGCGCAACTGATTCGATAGCTAATGAAACGGGTTCATTATTATTTCGAGCCCGAAATACGCGAAGTGGTTTATTTGTACCAAGTTGGGATGGTTCAGTAACCTGAATGACATCTGAGAAAAGATCGTTGTCGTGTGTGTCAGGCGGAATAAGTTGATGCAAATTTTGTAATAAGGCTTTTTTCTGGCTCACAGAAATTGGTTTTTTAGTTGAATCGAATGTGATGGCGACTAACCAAGCGCTGATTAAAGCAAACAAGCCGAGAACTACGGCAGTACGAATCATGTGCGTGTATAACATGATTTAGTTGCCTTTACCCTGCCCAAAAACACGTGGGCGAGTGTAGTGGTCTATGGTTGGCGCAGCCATGTTCATGAGCAATACTGCAAAGGCGAGACCTTCGGGATAATTCCCCCAGCTACGCATGACAACGCAAAGTACACCGATGCCGATGCCATAATATATACGTCCTTTAGGTGTTGTTGCAGCACTTACAGGATCGGTGGCAATAAAAAATGCTCCCAACATGCTTGCCCCACCAAATAGATGCAGAACAGGACTCATAAAATAATTTGAGTCAATAAGATAAAGCAAGCCAGATAACACGACGATAGTACCTAACATAGACACAGGGATTTGCCATGCAATGCGACGGGTGACTAACAAGTATAAGCCGCCAAGTAAGAAACCCAGGCTGACCATCTCCCAACCTACGCCAGCAAAACTGCCAAATAACTTGCCATAAGTGGAGTTGATCAACGTGGCGGGAACATCCATACCAGCTCTTAGTTGTGTTTTAACTGTGTCAAAAGGCGTTGCACCACTGATGGTATCTATACCTAAACCCGAATTAAAAATGACATTAAAGCTGGTTTGAAACGAAGGAGCTTGTTCAAGTAAAGACATAGCTGCGGGCCAACGTGTCATTTCAAGTGGGAACGAAATCAAGAGCATCACATAACCAAGCATTGCCGGGTTGAATGGGTTATAACCGATGCCGCCGTAAATTTGTTTACCAAACAAAATTGCAAACGCCGTGCCCAGTACAATAATCCACCAAGGTGCAATGGAGGGAATAGATAAGGCGAGCAATACCGCGGTGAGCAATGCACTGCCGTCAGACAATGTTTTTAATACAGGACGCTTTCTTAACAGCAATACAATTGATTCAGTCGCGACGGCAGTTAAACAAGCGAGTAAAATTTGCATTAATATACCAGCGCCGAACAGCCATACATAGGCGAGTGTTCCTGGTATTAGCGCATAACCCACATGCAGCATTAAGCGGCTGACGCTAGCGGGGGAGGTGACTTGCGGTGTGTTAATTATCATGATGATTCCGATTCTTTTTGTTTATTTCGCCGCGCATCGGCTTCATCAATTTTGGCTTGTTGTTCTTTGTTAAGATTTTCTGTATTTGCCGGTGCTGCACTTGTTTGAGTTTTCTTTTCCTGGACTCGTTTCATTGCAGCAAGTATTGCCGCTTTTTTGGGGTCATCTTTTTGTTCAGGTGATTTCTTGAGGGCTGCTTTTTTGCGATTATGACGTTCACGCTTCTCACGTTTTTCACGTTCGAGTCTTTCTAGGCGCAACTCATGGCGCTCACGGGCTTTGTCAGATTTTTCTTTGTCGCGTTCCTGTTGCCAGATAGTTGTTTTAGAAAACCTAAAATATTGCACTAAAGGAATACGGCTGGGGCACACAACGTCACAGCAGCCACACTCAATGCAGTCGAATAAATTATAATCTTGAATGTTGTCAAATTCTTGCGCCCGAGCATGCCAATATAGTTGCTGTGGCAATAAATTAACCGGGCAAACATCGTTACAATCTCCACATCGAATGCATGGCAAGGGAGTTTCTGCTGCAGTTATGTCACGCTGATGCATGACTAAAACACAGTTACATGTTTTAGTGATGGGCGCGTGATAAGCATTTATTTGGTACCCCATCATTGGACCACCGATTAAAATTTTACCAATGTCATTTTTATTGCTGTGGCAATGTTCGAGTAGAAATTCAATGGGCGTACCTAGTCTAACTTGCATATTTCGAGGTTGTGGTATGCCTGAGCCAGTTATAGTCACTACCCTTGATGTTAAAGGCTGGCCATCAACAATCGCGTTATTAACGGCAAAAGCCGTGCCCACGTTATGACAAACAATGCCAATATCTAGCGGCCGGCCCTGACTAGGTGCTTGTTGTCCGGTAAGAGTATAAATTAATTGACGTTCACCACCAGCAGGGTAGCGTGTGGGTACTCGCACAAGTTCGATATCATCTTGGTCAGTAATCGCCTTTTGTAATGCGCTAAAAGCTTCAACTTTGTTGTCTTCGATACCGATGATGCAATGCTGGGCACTAAGCGCATATTGCATGATGCGCAGTCCATTAACGATCTCTTCAGCATGTTCACGCATCAACATATCGTCACAACTGATATAAGGTTCGCACTCAGCGGCATTAAGGATGAGCGTATTAACCGGTTGTTCGCCAACATTGAGTTTAATATGGCTAGGAAAACCTGCGCCACCTAAACCAACGATACCGGCGTCTTGAATACGTTGATGGATATCCCTGGTGCTAAGCGTCTTAAACTGGGTAACCCCCACATTTGAGGTGTCGATTTCGCGATCACGCCCATCTGTTTGGATGACAACAGATTCAACCTTAAGGTTTGATGGGTGTGGAACACTACGTGGTTCTATCGCAATCACTTTGCCAGAACTAGAAGCATGAACGCGCGCGCTAACACGCCCCTCAGAATTTGCTATGCACTGACCTTTTAAAACAGTATCACCGACACTGACAGAAACTTTAGCCGCATTACCAATATGCTGAATGATTGGTAACACCAATAAAGGTGGAATAGGTGCAATTTCAATGGGCCGTGAAGTTGAAATCGATTTATGTTCATCGAGTTCTAAGCCACCATGGAAATCGAAAATTTTTCTATTGGCCGTAGTCATGCAGACTGATCCTGATTAGATTTAAGCTCAGTTACATCATTAGGATTTGGCCACTGCCATTGATTAGTTTCGGTTTTTTCTGGCACGATATAAATGCAGTCAACCGGACAAGGAGGAATGCATAAGTCACAACCAGTACAGTTTTCGACAATGATGGTGTGCATTTGCTTGGCTGCCCCAAGAATGGCATCAACAGGGCAAGCTTGAATGCATAATGTACATCCAATACAAATTTCTTCATCAATAATAACAACGGTTTTTTCTTCTTTAACTTCGCCATTTTCAGGGTTAAGCGGAAGTGGATCACGGCCCAATAAATCAGCCAGCGCGATAATGGTAGGTTCTCCACCTGGTGGGCATTGATTAATTTCAGCTTCGCCATTAGCAATTGCCTCTGCATAAGGGCGACAGCCTGGATAAGTACATTGACCACATTGAGTTTGCGGTAGAAGTGCGTCAATTTTATCTACAACAGGATCGGATTCAACTTTGAAACGCACCGCAGCAAAACCCAATATCAGTCCAAACACAACTGATATAATAAGAAGGGTAACGATGGCGGTGAACATACAGAATTAAACCTTTACCAAACCGGCAAAGCCCATAAAGGCGAGTGACATCAGGCCGGCAGTAATTAACGAGATAGCTGCACCTTTAAATGGTTTGGGTACGTCGGCAACTGAAAGGCGTTCGCGCATACTCGCAAACAAAATTAATACCAACGAGAAACCAACTGCAGCACCAAAACCGTAAATGGCTGACTCTAAAAATGTATGCTGTTTTTGCGTGTTGAGTAATGCCACCCCTAATACAGCGCAGTTGGTAGTGATAAGAGGTAAAAATATACCTAGCACCTGATAAAGCAGTGGGCTGGTTTTATGCACAATCATTTCAGTAAATTGCACCACGGCGGCGATAACAAGAATAAACGCAATTAAACGTAAATATTCCAGTCCAAGCGGTAGCAGGATGAATTCGTTAACTAGGTAACTACTGACGGACGACAGTGTTAATACAAACGTAGTTGCAAGCGCCATGCCCGTTGCCGTTTCAACTTTACGTGACACGCTCATGAATGGACATAAGCCAAGGAACTGCACGAGAACAAAATTGTTCACGAGTACGGTACTGACTAATATAAGCAAGTATTCAGTCATGTTACGAGTGCCTCGATTGGTATTTATAAATTAACGCAGAGGCCGCGAAGACGCAGAGGTCGCGGAGAAAATAATAAAAATATTTTTTATTGTATTTATACACAATAATTATTTATTTTACTCAGGCTTTGTGAATAAAGTAGATGCCAATATAACATTTCTTGGCGATCTCTGTTTCTTCGCAGCCTTTGCGTTAAATACTCCTGCAATAATTACTGGACTATTTTATTTTCATACCCGGTTTGGCGCCTTCATGTGGCTCGAGTATAAATAAATCTTTACCACCAGGCCCAGCGGCGAGCACCATCCCTTCAGATACACCAAAGCGCATTTTACGTGGCGCAAGGTTTGCAACCATCACAGTATGTTTGCCAATCAAATCTTCTGGTGCGTAAGCTGATTTAATGCCAGCAAAGACATTGCGTTGTTGCTCGCCAATGTCGAGCGTTAATTGTAATAATTTGTCAGCACCGTCTACATGTTCAGCATTAACTATTTTAGCAACACGTAGGTCAATTTTGGCAAAGTCATCAATTGAAATTGTTTCAGCAATGGGTGGGTGTTCATGTTGTTGCTTTTCAGCATGGCGTACAGGTGACGTGGTTTCCTTTGTGTCACTGAGGCTGTCTTTGTTGGCTTCGACCATGGCATCTACCTGTGGCATCTCAATGCGTTTTGCGAGATGCTTGAATTTATTAATAGGGTGATCAGTAAGCAGGGTTTGGCTATCGATCCATTGCAGTGGTTCAATGTTAAACAAGGCTTCAATTTTTTCAGCCATTTTCGGTAAAATAGGTTTTAAATAAAGTGTTAATAAGCGAAATGCATTTAAGCTGCTCGTGCATACCAAGTGCGCGTCACTCAAGCTTGATTCTTCTTTCACCATTTTCCATGGCTCAAGTTCAGCGATGTATTCATTCACCTCATCAGCAAGATCCATGATGACGCGTACCGCCTCGCTAAAGCGCCGGTCATTATACAGCGTGGCAAGATCATCACTGGCGGCTTGAATTTTTTTATTTAGTGCAAGCCCCGCATCATCCATGTTCGTGGCTAGCTTGCCGTCAAAGCGTTTAGCGATAAAGCCGGCAGTGCGGCTAGCGATGTTAACGAATTTGCCTACAACATTACTATTAACACGTACAACATAGTCTTCAAGGTTAAGATCGATATCTTCAATCTTGTCGTTCAGTTTTGCAGCAAAGTAATAACGCAAGTACTCTGGGTTTAAATGTTGCAAGTAACTACTGGCGGTAATAAAGGTGCCGCGTGACTTGGACATCTTCTGGCTGTTAACAGTTAAAAAACCATGCACACAAATTTGGTCGGGCGTGCGGTAGCCAGCATAGTGCAAGGTTGCTGGCCAGAATAGGGCATGGAAATTTAAAATATCTTTACCAATAAAATGATAAAGCTCGGCATCACTATCAGGTGCCCAAAAGTCATTAAACTCTAGTCCGTCGGTGCGATCACAAAGATGTTTGAAACTAGACATGTAGCCAACAGGAGCATCGAGCCAAACATAAAAGTATTTACCTGGCGCATCAGGGATTTCAAAACCAAAATAAGGCGCATCACGAGAAATATCCCAATCCATTAAACCGGTTTCAAACCATTCTTGTAGTTTGTTGCGTGACTCAACGGGTAACGATTCATGCCTGTGTTGGTTTAAGTCACCAGCCATCCATTGCGTTAAAAATTCTTCACACTCACTGAGCTTGAAAAAATAATGTTCGGATTCTTTTAGTACTGGCTTCGCACCGGATATGGCTGAATAAGGATTCAACAATTCAGTCGCTGAATAGGTGGTGCCACAACTTTCACAGGCATCACCATATTGATCCTGTGCATGACATTTAGGACATTCGCCCTTGATGAACCTATCAGCAAGAAAAATGCCTTTTTCAGGATCGTACAATTGTTCAATTGTACGGGTAGCGATTTTACCGACGGCCTTTAATGCTGTGTACATGCCGGTTGCCAACTCACGGTTTTCATCTGAGTGAGTAGAGTGATAATTGTCGAATTCGACATGAAATCCATCAAAATCAGCCAAACGCTCGCCATGAATGCGTTCAATCAGTTGTTCCGGGGTAATTCCCTCTGCCTCGGCGCGCAGCATAATTGCCGTGCCATGGGTGTCATCAGCACAGACGTAATAGCACTGGTGGCCCTGCATGCGCTGGAAACGAACCCATATGTCAGTCTGGATGTATTCGACCATATGGCCAATATGTAGGCTGCCATTGGCATAGGGCAGGGCGCTGGTGACAAGAATGCGGCGTTGCTTAGACATATTTCATCTTATTGTTGTGGTTTATATCGTATGGAATCCCTACTAAAACAGCCCAGAATAGCCGACTGTAATTGTCTGGAATATGCATATCATGTTATCCTAATATATTAACCGAATTAAGTCGCTAATGTTAATGATATTAAAGGTATCAGACATTGGTGTTGTGCAGTGAATTTGCAGGAGAACAGAGCAATGTCAGAGGTAACCCGCGAAAGCGTTGAAGCTAAGCTGAAAGAATACACCGACCCTTATCTTGGGAAGGATCTGGTGGCAGCAAAAGCAGTCAAAGATATCAGTATCGATGGCGGTACAGTCAGCATCAATGTCGTGCTTGGTTTTCCTGCCAAAGGCTACGTTGAAACATTGGCTGGTAAGCTAAATGAACTAGTAAGCACAATCGACGGCGTTAGCGACGTAACCATTGACGTTGGTATCAAGATCGCTTCCCATAAGGCCCAAAAGGGTGTTGAACAGATTCCAGGCATTAAAAACGTCATTGCGGTGGCATCAGGTAAGGGCGGTGTGGGTAAATCAACCACTTCTGTGAATTTAGCCCTAGCTCTGGCGGCTGAAGGTGCCACGGTCGGTATCCTTGATGCGGATATTTACGGTCCAAGCCAACCGCGTATGTTGGGTGTGAATAAAGAACGCCCTGAATCTCCAGATGGTAAGACGTTAGAGCCTGTAAACAGTTACGGCCTTCAATCAATGTCGATTGGTTACCTCGTTGATGAAGACACCCCCATGATTTGGCGTGGCCCAATGGTGACACAGGCCTTGAATCAGCTCATTAATGATACGCATTGGGAAGATCTTGATTACCTGATTATCGATTTACCACCAGGCACCGGCGACATCCAACTTACCTTGGCTCAACGTGTGCCTGTGAGTGGCGCATTGATTGTGACCACACCACAAGACATTGCTCTGCTAGATGCGCGTAAAGCCTTAAGTATGTTTGAAAAGGTTGAAGTACCTGTACTGGGTATTGTTGAAAACATGAGTATCCATATTTGTAGCGAATGTGGACATGAAGAACACATCTTCGGAGAAGGCGGTGGAGCGAGCATGTCTGCGCAATACGATGTTGACCTGTTGGGTGCATTACCACTGGATTTAGCCATTCGTAAAGATACTGATGACGGTAAACCCACCGTGGCGGCTGATCCTGATGGCCGTATCGCACAGATTTACCGTGAAATTGCACGCCGTGTATCTGGCAAGTTGTCTACTCAGGCAAAAGAATACGCCAGTAAATTCCCGAATATTGTTATTTCATAGTAAGTAAGCATTTGAATAAAAGGGGCTTGGGGCTGTAGATGGCTTCGAGTCCCTTTTTTTATGGGATTTTAACGCAGAGTGCGCAAAGACGCTGAGGCCGCAAAGGGTTTTGCCATTTACTATGTTGTCTTTGCGTACTGTGCGTCTTTGCGATCTTTGCGATCTTTGCGATCTTTGCGTTTATAACATTTAAATATTTTAAAACTCCTTTTGCCAAAACAGGGTTATTCCTGTCTAATACTGCCAACAAAAACGTATTAAACGGGCAGATACACATCCAATGAGCATTAAATCAGACAAATGGATTCGCCGTATGGCCGAATCTCACGGCATGATCGAACCATTCGAACCGGGCCAAGTTAAGCACAATGGTGATGAACGCATTGTCTCTTATGGCACCTCAAGCTACGGTTACGACATTCGCTGCTCAAATGAATTCAAGATATTCACCAATATCAACTCAACCATTGTTGATCCGAAAAACTTCGATGAAAACAGTTTCGTTGATGTGAAGTCAGATGTTTGTGTGATTCCACCTAACTCCTTTGCCCTTGCGCGCACCATTGAATACTTCCGTATTCCACGAAATGTACTGACGGTGTGTTTAGGTAAATCAACTTACGCACGTTGCGGCATTATTGTGAACGTCACCCCGTTCGAACCAGAGTGGGAAGGGCACGTAACATTAGAGTTCTCAAACACCACACCACTACCAGCAAAAATTTATGCCAACGAAGGTGTTGCACAAGTATTGTTCTTTGAGTCGGATGAAGAATGTGAAACGTCCTATGCGGATCGTGCGGGTAAATACCAAGGCCAGCAGGGTGTGACGTTGCCGAAGACGTAGTGACGATTAATTTCTTAAACAAAACAACGGCTGTTCCTATTCTTGTAGGTTTAAAGTGGTTAGGTGCTTTTCAATATCATTAACAAACGCTTTATATTGCTCTTTTTGTAAGTAGTGCGCGAGTTCGTTGCAGGCACAACATGCGATATTCGCATGCATTTTTGCATTAGCTTTTTCATGCTGCCTGGCATAGCGGATTGCTGCATGAAGATGCTCCCAAATACTTTGTTCTAGTTTTTCTTTAATATCAGGGTGCAGTTCTGCACCATTGGTTCTTTTTTTAAAATAGCTGGAAAGCTCTCCGATGTTCTCTTTTTTTACAGCATGTGCGTCTAGTTGTTGGTATTGCTGATTGGGATGTGTATTAGTTGGAACGTTAGAAATAAGTGAATAATCAATAGTATGGTGGGGTGTTGGTTCTTCTGAGCTAATGATTTCGTTGATACAATTAATAAGGGGAGGCTTTAAATCGATAGCCTCATCATTGAATCGTTGAGTTATTTTTTTTTCATAAATATTTACACGCTTATGCAAGATAGATAGAGAAAACTTCACATTAATTTTCTCTAACACATCAACAAATGAGCGATAAAATAGTAGCATTGTAGGTTATAAAATTGTTTTAGAGGCTACTATGAATGATCCCAATCCATACTTTGGCTGGGAAAAAGCTCTTTGCAGCCCATGGTGCCCATTTTTCAGAAAGCCCAGCCGCTTGTATTTTTTCCAATGGCCAGCCTTTGTCTTTCATCGCTTTAACTTCGTTGGATGTGCCAATTAACATATCGTAGAAAGCTTGTAAGTCGGCCTTATTTGAAAGCGGACCATGACCTGGAATGATTTTGGTTTTATTATCAACCATGCCAAGAATGGTTTTTACATTTTTAGCCATGGTTAATACGTTACCACCGTGGGCAACATCGACAAACGGAAAGAACCCCGAAAAGAAATGATCCCCCATATGCACGATATTAGAATTTTTAAAGAATATGACCGAATCGCCATCGGTATGGCCACCGGAAAAATGCACTACCTTAAGCTCTTCATTATTAATGTGTAACGACATGCGTGTTTCATAGGTGATAGCAGGAAGCGCATGTTCAGGGTAGGGTTTGGAAACCATCTTAAACAATTTGATCTCCTGTGTCGTCGATAAGCGTTTTCGAACATTATCATGGGCAACAATTTTTGCATGATGACCTAAGGCGTTATTACCTTGCGTATGATCGCCATGCCAATGCGTATTAATTAAATAATTAAGTTTTTCGACACCACCATGTTTAGCAAGCTCAGTTTTAAGCGCATCTGACATCACTTTGTAATCAGCATCAATTAATAACAAGCCATCTTTGCCTGTTATTAAACCAAGGTTGCCACCTTTACCTTGTAGCATGTAAACATTGTCGCTGAGTTGTGTAGATTTAAATGTGGGTGACGTGGCGTGGTGCTTATCGGCGCTTACCCCAATAGGGAAATGAAAAATTAATACTGTCGTCAACGGTAACAAAAAGCGTTTAAATGTGTTCATTTTTGTCCCTCAGTAGCTTAGGTATAGGATATGTTTCTAAGTAAATGCTTATTATTTTAAAACGTCAACAATTTTATAAGAAAAACAAAACTACCACTTTTATGCCATTGTTCTGTATTCTACAAACTATGATTAAACCCATCGTCTCGATTTCAAATTTGTCTAAAACGTACGCTTCTGGCTTTCATGCACTTAACGACGTCAGCCTCGATATTGCACCTGGCGAAATACTGGCTTTACTCGGTCCGAATGGCGCAGGAAAAACAACGTTAATATCGATTATTTGCGGGATAGTTAATGCAAGTTCAGGCAAAGTGGTGATTGCTGGTCATGATAATGTAACGAATTATCGGCCTGCTCGAGAGTTAATTGGCCTCGTTCCTCAAGAATTAACGTTGGGAGCGTTTGATACTGTTTGGAATACCCTTTGTTTTAGCCGAGGTCTCTTTGGTAAAAAACAGGATGCTGCTTATCTTGAACAGTTATTAAAAGATCTGTCGCTTTGGGATAAAAAGGACAATATGTTGATGACGCTATCGGGAGGGATGAAACGACGCGTACTCATTGGCAAAGCGCTATCGCACCAACCTACAATCTTGTTTCTTGATGAACCGACGGCAGGCGTCGATGTGGAATTACGTAAGGATATGTGGGCGTTAGTGAGACGATTACGAGAATCAGGTGTGACAATTATTTTGACGACTCACTATATAGAAGAGGCAGAAGAAATAGCTGATCGTGTGGGTGTGATTAATAATGGTGAATTGTTAGTTGTTGATGACAAACTGGCTTTGATGCATAAGCTAGGAAAAAGACAGTTAACAGTGGAGTTTGAACAACCTATAGCTGAGATACCGGAACCATTATCTGTTTGGAACCTGGATCTATCTTCAAATAGCAAATCGTTAATATATACCTATGATCCTCGTGAACAAAATACTGGCATCGCAGAATTATTACAAGCCATTAGTACCGCAGGTCTTGTGCTTAAAGACGTTAATACATCGCAAAGCTCATTAGAAGAAATTTTTATTAACTTAGTGAATACAAAACAATGAATGTGTATGCCGTAAGAGTCATTTACAAATATGAAATGTTGCGGGCATGGAAAACAATTCTGCAAAGTTTTGCATCGCCAGTTATTTCTACAGTGCTTTATTTTGTCGTGTTTGGTGCGGCGATTGGCTCACGTATTGAGCAAGTTGAGGGCGTGAGCTATGGCGCATTTATTGTACCGGGCTTGATGATGCTTGCATTATTAACACACAGTATTTCAAATGCATCGTTTGGAATATTTTTTCCAAAATTCACAGGGTCTATTTATGAAATTCTTTCGGCTCCCATTTCTTTTGTTGAAATACTCCTAGGTTACGTGGGGGCAGCGGCGACCAAATCGTTGATAATTGGACTTGTGATTCTTGCTACAGCAGGGTTCTTTGTGCCACTGGAAATTGCGCACCCTATATGGATGCTAGTGTTCTTGTTCTTGACGAGCATTTCTTTTAGCTTATTTGGATTTATTATTGGTTTGTGGGCGGTAGATTTCGAGAAGCTTCAGTTAATACCATTATTAGTGATTACTCCTTTGGTTTTCCTTGGTGGGAGCTTTTACACGATTGATATGTTGCCACCCACGTGGCAAACAGTAAGTTTGTTTAACCCGGTGGTTTACTTGATTAGTGGTTTTCGTTGGAGTTTCTTTGAGGTTTCTGATGTAAACGTGTGGATCAGCTTAGGTATGGTGCTGGGTTTTCTCGTTATTTGTTTAGCAGTAGTAGGGTGGATGTTTAAGACAGGCTATCGATTAAAACATTAGACCGATTAATGCGGTAAAATATCGTATTCAAGCCGCAGCCTTAATAATGTCACTGACCACCCGGAACCACATGACCCCAACAACAACGTAAGCAGAAAAAAATGCAACAAGCCGATGAATAACGTTGTTATAGAACACATGAATCAACGTGTGTGCGACGCGAAGTCCAACGAAAGTCCATGCAAGCACAACGAGTAACTGGTCAATATGTTGCGTTGCGATAGCAATGGCAACGACCGCATAAAACAGAGTCGGGACTTCGAATAAATTACTATAGTTATGCTCTAGTGCTTGGTGTTGTTTAGGTGGTTTGCCACCTTTATTCAGTTTGAAATAGCCAGGGTGAACTAACCCTTTGCGGACCAAATAAAACCGATAAATCACTAGTGAAATACTAACTGCAAAGGTAAGACTAACAAGCACAGCAGTAGGAATGATTAGATCGGCAGTATCCATTGGGCAGTTTCCTATAATGATTTAACTTATTTTTCCAATAGCTTTTAAACGGCGGGTAGTTCAATCCAAAAGGTAGTACCTTTGCCTAATTTACTGTTTACACCGATGCGGCCATTCATGGATTCAATAAGTGCTTTGGTAACGACTAAACCGATTCCGGCACCTTCCACATCTGTAGGTTGCCCGAGCCGCTCAAAAGGTTGGAATAATTTATTAAGGTTTTGTTTGCTAATACCAATACCTGAATCTTTTATTAGAACTTTAAATATTCCATTGTTAGGTTCTATTGATATCACCACACGGCCACCTTCGGTGTTATATTTTATCGCATTCGATATTATGTTTAATAGTATTTGGCGTAATCGAACAGGATCTGCATTAACACTACATATTGCAGAAGACGGAATTTTATTTTCTATTAATACTCCTCGCTTTACAGCTAGTGAACTAGACAGAGAAATCGCTTCGCTTAATGCTTTACACAAATTAGTGATTTGCATATTAAGATTGATGTTTCCTGAATCTATCGCACTTAAATCTAGAATTTCATTCACCAAGTGAAGCAGGTGGTTTCCGGCAATATTAATTTCATTGACGTTTGACTTTTGTTGGGCTGTAAGCGTTTTATCAGTATCCATTTCTAGAATTTGGCTGAAACCAAGAATAGCATTCAAGGGTGTGCGAAGTTCGTGACTAATAGTTGAAAGGAACTCTGTTTTCATCCTGTTTACCCGCTCAACATCCATTCTTTTTCTTTGTTGTGCCGCTAGTAGGCGCGTGTAAATAAACAGCATGGTTAATGAAAATGTGACAATTAAACCCATTATTACGAATGCCCAGATTAAATTTTTCTTTTCAAGAGCTAAAATCTCGGTCGTTGTTTCCTTAATATATTCAGCTACTCCAAGCTCATAGGAATTCAATGATAAAAGTATTTTTACACCAATCGGATTTAAGTGCTCATCAACGTAACGAAGATCACTACGCCATCGTTTTCCCAAGTGAATATTAATTACTTGTGGTAACGACTCAATCCATGATTTTTGACTTTTATCTGCAGCTAGAATTTCATCTTGTACTAAAATATTTGTCTCACCCAGTGCGCTCAATGTTTTAGCCCATTCATCTTGGAACTGTTCAACGTGAATTAACGTCGCTTGTTGGCTTCGACTTGTTCGCAGCAGAAGAAGAGCGCGGAACTCATTAATAATACGCAACCATCTATTTTGAGCAGATTGCAACATGATAATTAAGTCCTTGTTGGCATCGTCTTCTTGTAAGAGAATTTGAATGGCATTATTCAGACTTGTAATTACCTGGTTGTTTTGTGCTGCTTGGGTTTGTGAAGAATTTATAACGCCTTCAATCACACCACGTTCATCTTGTCTAATCCATCGAAGTGGTGGTAATTTAGAAATGAAGTTATTAATGTTGATTTTTAAGTCACTCACTAATTTTTTTTCGATATCAACGCTGGTGCTGTCAATTTGAGCTAGTTTTTCTGCGTGGCGATACAATTTTTTTGTTTGGTTGTTTGCGATCTCCCAAGTTTCATCATTGCCTAAAAACATAAAGGTGTTAATCGCAGCACGCGACACATCGTATTGAATTTGAAATTCTTGAATGGTGAGTAATAGGCTATTTGCTATACGAAGCCGGTCACGTACTTCTGAGGTTTTTCCAACAGAGAGAAGTAAATTAGCGGAAAGAACTAAACCTGCAATAATGATGAGAACAAATAGAATGAGCCGTTTATCCAGGAGATCGATAGAACGGTCAGTTTGTGGTTCAGAATTATTATATTTGGGCGGCATCGTTAATAAGAAATCACTTCATCTTCTTAGTTTATGGAACCATAAGCTACATACTATACGTATCAAATTATAAAATCATCATAAAGTCATGTTTTCAATAAATACATGATGCTGGAAGCAGCGAATTAATAGTTTTGGCTACATTAGGTACAAAAAACAGTATTACGTTTCTAGGTCAAAAGAAATTTTAAGCGATGTGATGAGGGGAAGTATGCTGGAATGGGGGGATTATAGAATATGTGGGTAACAAGCTTTGTTACCCACATAGCTTAAAGCATATTAATCGTCATTATCGTTGTTTTTATCTTTACCTTTACCTTTACCTTTGTTAATTACAATACTTCTGCAGCTACTTGTTGCGCGTGATTGCTCTACCCCATTTAAACGAGCACGGCGAACTGAAGAAATTTCTGGAATCGTGGCTTTAGCATCAGCAGACCAATCGATTTGAACTGAAATCGGGCGTAAGTTTGAAGGCAGAGGCGCGCCTATCAGGTTGTCAGACAGATAAAGTGCAGTCTGAAACGGCTCAATAGTATTGTCGCCTCCACCGATAATATTGTTAAATGAAACAGGTAAAGTCGCGCCATTGAAATCAGCGATAATAGCACCGGTGGCATCATAAATAGCTAAACGGTTGATGCTTACAGGTAATGATTCATTGTAGTTTCTCAAAATATAAGCTGTTCTCTGTGCTTCTGTTCCACCGCGACGGTCAAAATGGTTACCACCACAAGCGATGGTGCCGCTAAATGCGCGATCATCTTGATCAGCGGGGCTGGCTGTTGCAAACAGAGGGGAAGCAACGAATGCTACGGCAACGCCTAATTTTAATAATTTATTGTATTTATTCATTTTTTATTCCTTATTTGAAAAACGCGAATTAATATTATACTTGCAAAAGATTGTTATTATTGTCGTGGCTAAGTAGAAGCTACTATTTGTCTTAGGTCAACTGTTGCAGATTGCAACAAGGGTGCAAGATGAAGTTATGAAGAAATGATTTTTTTCTAATTAAAGCGTCAATTCAGAGATCTCCATCGTGAATACGTTGCCACCTTTATGGCGTTCTATTTTTATGGGCAAATAATTTTTTTCAGGTAACAACCAAAGGTACGTGACGCGATTTTTCTTACCCGCTCGCGTGCGTTGCAGCTTAACGGTGTTGAATTTGCCGAGAGGCGTAGTGATAACTTCATTGTTTAAAGCGGTAAACTGGTAAGTTTTAAGTCGACCACCGTCAGCAATTTTATATTCAACCGTTCTTTTACCGTGCTGAAAATCTTGCATTAGTTCTAACATATAACTGAATTTATCTTGAGTGCCGTTTGGAATTGTCATTTTCCAGGGTTTGTTCCCAACGTTGTTGGTAACAGAATTTTTATCCCAGTTAAATTCAAGTTGCGCATGTCGTTGTTCATTATCACTATCGCGGTATTCATAGCTTAGCGGAATGACATGGTTTTGATTTAATTGCCACTGACTTGTTTCACTGATTTCACCCGATTTCACAATGCTGGCAAAACCCGTAGCATGCATGGTTGCTTGGAAGAGATATAGATCATTTTTTCGTGTTAGCGAATGGGTTCGCACGCCAATCTCGCTATCGTTTCGACTGACTTTATATACAGCGGTAAATGGACTAAATCCATGTTCTGCCAACAATGGGGCACAGAACATTAAAGCTAGCAGGGGCACTAGCCAGATAGTTGTTTTATTGGTTTTCCGTAACCTGCGCATAATTTAAACCCGTTTTCGGTAATTCAACATGATCCAATAGCACTTTGTTATTATCGAGGACTAAGCGTTTCTCAGCAAACCATTTAATTGCTAACGGGTAGATGAGGTGTTCTTCATGAAGAACCCGTTGCGCCAATTCCTTTGCAGTATCATTGCTTTTAACAGAAACACTTGCTTGTAAAATAATAGGGCCGCCGTCAACCTCCGTAGTAACAAAATGTACACTTGCTCCATGTTGTTCGACACCAGATTTTACTGCTCGTTCATGAGTATTGAGTCCGGGAAAATTGGGTAATAGTGATGGGTGTATGTTAATGAGCCGGCCTGTGTAGTGCGACACAAAATCATGGGTTAAAATGCGCATAAATCCCGCTAGAACAACCAGTTCCGGTTGATAATGATCAATTTGTTTTATCAATGCCTCATCAAAATCATCACGGCCATTGTAGTCGTTATGATCAATGACAATAGCTGGAATGTTAGCGTGTTTCGCGCGCTCAAGACCTTTTGCCAAGGGGCGGTTGCTAATGACTGCCTTAATATTGATTGGGCAGTAGTTTGTTTGGCTGGCATCTAGGATTGCTTGTAAGTTTGAGCCGCTGCCAGAAATTAGTACGACGACAGATACTTTTGTAGAAGCCATTGGTTTGGCTAGTCAAGTATAACGCTAGGCGTATCGGATTGGCCGTGAATAATTTCACCAATTTGCACTACTTGTTCCCCTTGTTCTTTCAGAACCGAGATCGCTTTTTCTGCATCAGCGGCGGCAACACAGACAACCATACCGATGCCGCAGTTAAATGTTCGTAACATTTCAAAGTCTTCGACGTTACCCTGTTCCTGAAGCCAGTCAAAAATAGCCGGTCTTTGCCAACTGCTGGTGTTGATTCTTGCATCAGTCGCTTTTGGTAGCACTCGCGGAATGTTTTCAGGTAAACCGCCACCAGTAATATGTGCCATGGCATGCACATCAATCTGCTTACAAAGTTCCAGTAAGGGTTTTACGTACATACGCGTAGGAGTCAGTAGAGTCTCACCTAACGGTTTTCCATTAAACTCTTCAGTTAATGACGCGCCGCTAACTTCAATAATTTTACGTACCAACGAGTAACCGTTTGAATGCGGTCCAGATGATGCAATGCCAAGAATGACATCACCTGAAGCAACTTTACTGCCATCAATAATGTTGTCACGCTCAACAACACCAACACAAAATCCAGCAAGATCATAATCGCCATCGTTATACATGCCTGGCATTTCAGCCGTTTCACCGCCAGTCAGTGCGCAGCCAGCTTGTTCACAGCCAATGCCGATGCCTTTAATGACTTCGCTAGCCGTATCCAGATCAAGTTTGCCAGTGGCAAAGTAGTCTAGGAAAAACAAGGCCTCGGCACCTTGGACGATAAGGTCGTTCGCACACATTGCGACTAAATCGATACCAATAGTGGAGTGTAAGTTTAAATCAATGGCCAATTTGAGTTTTGTTCCAACGCCATCGGTACCAGAGACAAGTATGGGCTGTTTGTAATGGGTTGGAATCTCAAATAATGCTCCAAATCCACCTAAACCGCTTACTACGCCTTCGCGCTTTGTGGCGGCAGCAATTGGTTTGATGCGGTTAATAAGTTGGTTACCGGCATCAATATCCACACCAGCATCTCTGTAACTCAATGATGTTGAAGAAGATTTTGTATCTGAAGTGGAAGTTCGGTCTTTCTGATTCACGTTGGAGGCTCCAAATTTTAGACCCAAAATAGCTGGGTCATTGCTGGTGCGTATGTTATCGGGGCGACAGGTGGAGTGCAACGCAAGAAATCACTCAGGTGCGTGATGTTGAGGAATAGGTATAATTGGCGACATGAAAAAAATGACAAATATAACACCCTATATATTACTGAGCTGGTGCCTGTGGATAATGTGGCTACCGGCCCAAGCTGTTGAGGTCTCGGGACTTTATGAGGCTGAATTAAGCGTAACCAGCCAAGGGAGAGCCGAACGTAAGGAAGTAATTCGTGCCGCACTGCTTCAAGTGCTGATTAAAGTGTCGGGTAATACAAACGTTGCTTTATCTGCTGGTGTACCCCAAATACTGAAGCGAAGTAATCAATTTTTGCAGCAATACCGCTATCGCAATGCAAATAATTTAGCGAATTCAAAAGCAGGAACTAGGTTTAATCGGCAGTATTTATGGGTGCGTTTTGATAATGTTTCACTGAATAAGGCAATGAGAAACATTGGTTTAGCAACGTGGGGGCGCAGTCGGCCAGCAACCTTGGCGTGGATTGCTCTTGAACGCGGTGGAAAAAGAGAATTATTAAATTCCAGTTCAAGTCTATCTAAGGTCATTCTGCAACAGGCTAAAAGACGAGGTATACCCCTTGGTTTACCGCGCTTAGATCTTGAAGATCAGAGAAAAATTTCAGTGAGTGATGTATTGGCCGGTTTTCAAGGGCCGATTCTTCAAGCTTCGCAGCGATATTCATCAGAAGCTGTTTTGGTTGGACGGCTTCGTCAATTAGCAAACAATCGTTGGCAAGGGCGGTGGACATTAAACCATGCTGGTCAAGAATCTAATTGGACTGAAGAAGGCGACTTCGACGCCGTTATTAGTTTTGGCGTGGATGGCGTTACTTCATCTTTGGCAAGTAAGTATGCCCGTATAACCGATAATGTTGCCGGAGAATTAAAGGTGCTGGTGACAGATATCTTAACCTTGCAGGATTATGCTCGCAGTGACCAATTTCTTGCAGGGCTTGATGGGGTGATAGGCGTTGAACCTGAAAGAATAGAAACACAGAGTGTAATATTTAAAGTAAAACTGCGTGGGGATCATCAAAGCTTACTTAACGCTATTCAATTAAGTAGTCAGCCTATTTTTTCAGTCGTTGATCCTCCCTCTCTTGCGGTAGTGAATACGCCATCAACCAATACTATTGCGACGACACCATCGCTTACGTTCAAGTTAATACCGTGAACTATCGTTTTATTCCAAATGCAATTACGGTCATGCGGATTATTCTGGTTGTGCCAATTGTGTGGCTGTTAGTACAGCAACAGTTTACGTGGGCGTTAGTATTATTTGCCGTCGCAGGAGCAAGTGATGCGCTGGATGGGTTTTTGGCAAGACATTTTCATTGGCAGAGTTGGTGGGGTTCGGTACTTGATCCATTAGCAGATAAACTTTTGCAGATATCCTGTTATATTACTTTAGCTTGGATGGGGCATATTCCTATTTGGCTAGTCGCTACGATTGTCCTTCGTGATGTGGTGATTGTATTTGGCGCACTTGTTTACCACCATCGGATTTCAGTTTTTGAAGCAGAGCCGAGTATTATCAGTAAGTTCAATACATTTGTGCAGATTGTATTGATACTCTTGGTCGTGTTGCATATTGGCCTTTATCCATTGCCTGAACTATTACTGCAAGGCATGATCTATCTTGTATTTGTAACGACATTATATAGCGGTATAGATTATGTATACCGTTGGATGCAACGAGCAGTGAAACACCAAAGCAATTAAAATAAGGAATCATGACAGTGATTAGTACACGTTCAGGATTTATTTTTATGCTAGTAATAGCTTTTGGTTTTTTGCTTTATTTATTAGCGCCTGTACTAACGCCATTTTTAATTGCAGCCTTATTGGCGTATATCGGCGACCCATTAGTCGATAAGCTAGAAACGTATCGTTTGTCTCGGACTTGGTCTGTCCTTGTGGTCTTCGTTGGTTTGTCACTTGTCGCATTGATTTTGCTTGCCATTATTGTTCCTTCTTTGGGTAAACAATTACAAGTGTTTATTGCAAATGTACCTGTATATGTTGAGTGGTTACAAAACACGGCAATGCCTTGGGTGCAACATCGACTTAATCTTTCAGAAACGCCGGATATCGGTGGGCTCAAGCAAGTCGCTCAGGAAAACTGGAAGCAAGTTGGTGGCGCTGTTGCGAAAATGTTGAAATCTATCACCGGTTCAGGTGCTGCATTGCTTGCATTTGCTGCCAATATAATCTTGATTCCTTTAGTAACGTTTTATTTTTTGCGTGACTGGGACTCGATGGTTAAACGAGTGCATGATTTATTGCCTGCAAACCTAGAGCCACTGATTGCTAAGTTGGCCATTGACGCGGATGAAGTGCTAGGTGCCTTTATGAAAGGTCAACTGCTTGTGATGTTAAGTCTAAGTTTATTATATTCGCTAGGGCTTTGGGTGGCTGGTTTTCATTATGCTTTATTAATAGGTTTAATTGCGGGCTTATTGAGCTTTGTACCTTATTTGGGTGTCGTTATCGGAGTAGGACTAGCTGTAATTGCTGGGATATTCCAATTTGATAGTGTGACAGCACTGTGGCCCATTGCAGTGGTATTCGGCATTGGTCAGTTGTTGGAAAGTTTTTTGTTAACCCCTTACCTTGTTGGCGATAGAATTGGTTTGCACCCTGTGGCGGTCATTTTTGCGATCGCATCTTTTGGTCAGTTATTTGGTTTCTTTGGTGTTTTATTAGCGTTACCAGCAGCGGCAGTAATAATGGTGATCGTTCGCTATGCACACAAAGAATACCGCAATAGTGATTTGTACGGACGGCAAGCGATCAGTGATACTGATTGTGGTGATGGCGGTTAGTACTAAAGCTATTATGTCCGTTCAACTCCCGCTACATATTGGTTTGCTTGATAGCGCGACCTTTGCCAACTTTTACCCCGCACAAAATGAGCAGTTGATTGCAGAATTACAACGTTGCGCGCTTAATCAGGGCGAGCATTTTATTTTTTTTCATGGCATTGCGGGAACAGGAAAGAGCCATTGTTTACAAGCAGTTTGTCATGCAGCATCAAATCATCAGTTACAAGCAACCTATTTACCTATGCGACAAATTCACTCATTACCGATTGAAATGCTTGAAGGGTTAGAGCAACTTGATATCGTTTGTATTGATGATATTGAACTTATTGCGGGTGATAAAAATTGGGAAGTCGCGATTTTTAATCTTTATAACCGAATTCGAGATAATGGGGGTAGCTTAATTGTTACTGCCAAGGCCAAATTTGATGAGTTAGGTCTCAGCTTAAAAGATTTACAGTCGCGCTTGGCTTGGGGCTTGGTATTTAAGATTGAGCCGCTCAATGATTCTGCATTAGCCACAGCATTACAACTACGTGCTAAAGCACGAGGTATTGACATGCCAGATGAAGTGATTGCTTACGTGTTGAAACATTGTGAAAGAGAAATGAACACGTTGTTCTCATTGTTGGAAAAACTTGATAGGGAATCATTAGTTGAACAACGAAAACTAACCATTCCTTTTGTTAAGCAGTATCTTTAGTTAAGTTTCTTTAATATGTTGCGAAGCGCGTTGTTCTCTTGCTTTAACACGCACATACATCATGGAACCAACAAACATCACAATACTGCACGTAACCTGAATTAAAGCGTATCCCCTTTCTTCAACATTGGCTGCGGCGACCATAACACCTACTGTGAAATAAAATAAGGCCATAAAGTGCAGCCACGCATGGGTGTATAGTTTTCCATAAAGGAGTCCGCGCAGGGGAATCAACAATGGACCAACATAAAGCAGTAATACAAAACTTACTGGGAATATAGTCGGTGGCGCAAGGTATACCGTCCAGATAAAAAGTAGGAAGAGAAGACCAAAATAGCCGAGCAAGGTGAGTGTGTAATAAAAGCGAGCGTTCAAGATTTAATTGTTCTCAAGTGAATGAGTAATGCGCGCGATGCGTTCACCAAGCAGTTGGCAATGACTAATTTCATCTTTTGAAAGTGGTAATTTACTATCGGTGCCGGCTAAATGGCTAGGCCCATACGGGGTGCCGCCTGTTTGGGTATTCATTAAATCAGTATTTGGGTAAGGTAAGCCTAGTAGAATCATGCCATGGTGCATTAGCGGCAACATCATTGAGAGTAGCGTGCTTTCTTGCCCGCCATGCAAACTAGAGGTTGAAGTAAATACGGCTGCTGGTTTGTCAACCAAGCCACCTTCTAGCCAAGTAGTGCTTGTTGAATCGAGGAAGTATTTCATTGCGCCGGCCATGTTCCCAAATCGTGTTGGGCTTCCTAGCACTAACCCGGAACACGATTTTAAATCATCGAGTGTTACATAGGGATCGCCGTGTTCAGGAATCGAATCTTCTGTTGCCTCGCAAACAGTAGAGACAGCAGGCACGGTGCGAAGGGAAGCATGCATCCCTTCCACTTCCTCAACTCCTCGGGCAATACGGCGCGCCATATCGGCAGTAGCACCGTGGCGACTATAGTAAAGTATTAATATTGTGCTCATAATAATTTTATAAAATGGTCTTAACGTTGACAGGAGGGCGCCCGATCACTGCTCGCCCATTGCTAACGACAATTGGGCGCTCAATCAGTATAGGGTGTGCAATCATGGCGTTAATTAGCTCATCGTCGCTAAGCGCTTTGTTATCGAGCTGATTATCTTTGTACTCTGCCTCATGGGTGCGCATGAGTTCGCGTGGAGACATATTGAGCATCTTAAGTATTTCTTGAAGCTCTTCACGGTTAGGAGGGGTCTCTAGGTATTTGACAACATCTGGCGAGATATTGGCTTCCTCGAGCAATTCCATCGTCAGGCGGCATTTGCTGCAACGTGGATTATGGTAAATTTTGACTGACATAGTATATAAACCGATGTTTATTTATTAACCTATAGTGTACCCGTTGGATTGCTGGTGGCCTAGCGCAAAAATAGAATTCGTATAATGGAAAAAAAGTCTCTTAAAACGAGAGCTTGGGTAAGTTTCGTGCTTGACAGGTTGACGTGACGAATGCTAGTTTTTAACTATTAATAGGCAGATCTTTTTAAGCGCCAGAATGATAATTATTAGAACGATAGATTTCGCCGTAAATATCGGCATTTGGAGTGTTAAAACAATGAAAACTAACAAATTTCTTAAAAATATAGCCATGATGGCAGTGGTTGCAGCATTCAGTGCTGGTTGTGCTAGTACACAACAAGAGCAACCTGAAGACGCCAAGTCTGTACAAAGCAAAGGCCCAAGCGCCTGTGAAAAGGCAATTGCTAGTGCGGAAGCAGCACGTAAAAAGGCGGCAAGTGTCGGAGGCGAATGGCGTGATATTGGTAAAATTTTAAAGAAAGCCAAGAAAGCGAGTGATGAGGCTACCTGTCTTAAGCTAGCAACGAAAGCGCGTCGTCAAGCTGAAATCGGTTATGCACAAGCGCTTAGTGAGCAAGGACAGAAGACATCATCATCAGCATCGAGTGTCTACACGGTTTCCAGAGGTGACAGCCTATGGTCAATTTCCGGTGACAGCAGTGTTTATGCCGACCCTTACCAATGGCCGCTCATTTACAAAGCTAACCGTAACCAAATTAAAGATGCAGATCTGATTTACCCGGGACAGGCTCTTGATATTGATCGTAGTGCCTCATCTGCAGATATTGATGCAGCTGTTAGTCATGCACGCGGACGTGGAGCATGGGCAGTGGGTGTAACTGAAGATTCGGACAGAGCATATCTTGCTCGTTAATCTTTAACGTTATAAAGCTATACTAAAAAGCCCCGCGTTGCGGGGCTTTTTTTTGATTGATGATTTCTGAACGATGATTGATGAATGTTGTACTGTACCCATCAGTGAATATTAACCACCAATCATCAATTCGCATTTATCAATAATTATTCAACAATCCCATCTTTTGCTGCTTTTAGCACAATGGCATCAAAGTCATCGATATTCATTAGACCTTGTTCAGCGACGATGTCACGCACAGGACGCCCTGTCTTTTCTGAAAGTTTTGCAATATCAGCTGCTTTACTATAACCAATGTGTGTGTTGAGTAACGTTGCTAACCCAACGCTGCTATGTAAAAACGCAGCGCAGCGCTCTCGGTTTATAATTAATCCGTCAAGGTTAAATTTACTAGCGGCATTCATTGCATTCGGTAACCACTCCATGGCATCAAACAGCGCTGAGCCCAATGCAGGCATCATAACGTTAAGTTCAAGTTGACCGGCTTGGGTCATCATTGCAATGGCATGGTCTTGGCCAAGGACTTGGTAACAAACCTGATTGAGCATTTCAAACATCACGGGGTTAACTTTACCAGGCATGATGCTGGATCCTGGTTGAACTGCTGGCAGAGTGATTTCACCAATACCGGTACGAGGACCTGAAGCAAGTAAGCGCATGTCATTGCTAATGCGGGTTAATTCTAGTGACAAGCTTCGTATTGCACCGGAGAGTGCCTGAAGATCATTCATTGACTGCATTTGTGCAGCCAAATCGTCTGCTGGCCGAATAGCTTCACTGGTTAGTAACGCGAGTTCTTTTGCCACGTTAGTTATATAGTTAGGTGATGTGTTTAATCCGGTGCCAGCGGCAGACCCTCCTAAACCTATTTGGCAAAGCGAATCTCGACAAGATTCAATTTGCTGCCCAATGCGGCGCAGTGTCCATGCATAAGCATTAAATTCGCGGCCCAACGTTGTCGGCACAGCGTCTTGTAAATGTGTACGTGCACTTTTAACAGTATCAGCCTCTTGTTCACCTAATGTTGAGAATGCGCTAGCCATGGTTTCGATAGCATCAAGCAGCTTAGTTAACTTAGCTAGCGCGGCTAGACGAATTGCCGTCGGAATAGTGTCGTTAGTGCTTTGCCCCATGTTGACGTGGTCATTGGGGTGGACATGGTCGTATTGGCCTTTTTCGCCGCCAAGTGCAACATTAGCGAGGTTTGCAATGACTTCATTGGAATTCATGTTGTGGCTGGTACCAGCGCCTGCTTGAAATCTATCTACCACAAATTGATCCAAGTACTTGCCAGCAAGTATCTGGTCGCAGGCGCTAATAATTGCATCACGCTGCTGCTCGGTGAGCCAGTCAGGTTGGCAGTTTGCAGCGGCAGCCGCGCGTTTAATACGTACGTGGGCAAAGACAAAGTCAGGATCAGGGCGGCGACCACTGATAGGAAAATTGATAATGGCGCGCGCAGTCTGTATGCCATACCAGGCATCGACCGGTACGGGTAATTCGCCAAGGCTATCTTTTTCAGTACGTGTGTTGCTGTGGTCAGACATGTTGCGTCCCCGTAAGTGTTTGTTTCTGTAGTATAATGGAATCAATTATCGCACAATTTGGGGTTTAACTCAGCCTTGATGAGGCGTGAATGAACAGAATGCCATTTTGAAGGTCAAAATATTTGCGTATCAGAAGTCTTGGAGAGAAATTTATGTTTTTGAGAAATTTATTGCTGACAGTAGGGGTGCTGCTGCTCGGTATGGCATCTTCTTTTGCTGGCCAGGAAGATATTGTCGATTTCACCTTAAAAGATTTGAAAGGCAATACTCACAACCTTTCCGATTATCGAGGTAAATGGGTAGTTGTGAACTATTGGGCCACTTGGTGTCCTCCATGCCTTGAAGAAATTCCAGATTTATCCGATTTTCACGATAAGCATAAAGATACAGATGCTGTTGTGTTAGGTATTAACAACGAAGAACTACCTTTATCTAAACTTAAAGATTTTTCAGAGTCGTACTTGGTCAGCTATCCAGTCTTACCGGGACCAAGAAACAGCTCAGCCAGCTATATGTTGGGGCCTGTTCCGGCATTACCAACGACATACATTGTTTCACCTAGTGGTCGCGTAATGGCACGTAATGTTGGTCCGTTGACTGGCGAAATGATTGAGTCATTTATGAAAACTGCTTGCAAAGATAAACCAATCGCGGCATGTTAGTATCGTTGACTGTGCATCCACACAGTGGTGAATAATAGAATTTCGATTAAGCTGGTAGTTGTTATCTAGCATAGGGATATAACGATGAAAAATAGCTTATTAAAGATATCCATAATCATGTTGCTTTCCATTACTGGCTTGCAAGCGGATTCACCACGTGATCCATATGAGCATTTTTTCCTGCAATCATTAGGTGATTATGCAGAAGAGTTGGCCATCGCCAAGGAAGACGGAAAAAAGGCGGTCATGCTTTTCTTCGAATTAGACGAATGTCCATTTTGTCATTACATGAAAAACACAGTTTTAAATCAACCAGAAGTACAAGCGTATTATAGAAAACATTTTGTGATGTTCCCGATCGATATTGAAGGGGATGTTGAAATGACCTCGTTTGATGGGAAGCAAATGAGAATGAAGGATTTCGCATTTAAGTTGAACAGAGTGAGAGCGACTCCAGTTATCGCGTTTTATGATCTGGAAGGAAAAAGAATAGTTCGTTTTATTGGTAAAACATCTGGTGTAGATGAATTCATGCAATTGGGAAAATTTGTTGCAGAAGGAAAATACAAAACCATGCGCTTTACTAAATATAAACGCGAGCTTCGAAAAGAAAAATAATTGTAAAGGTTAATTCCGTTGAGATCGATTAGATTATTCAGGCTTCAGCTTCTGGTGGCGTGCGCTGCCAGCTTGTTTGTTAGTTGGCCTATTGCCGCGGAAAAATTTCCTGAAACCATTTCGTTAACTTATGCATTACAGCGTGCTGACAGCACTCATCCTGATATTGAGCAAGCAAAAGCGGCATTAGAAATAGCCTCATCTGAACGGTTGTTGGCAGAATCTTTAACGGGCACAAATATTTCAATTAAAACGCGGTTACGCTACGTTGAGCCCAATAATACTATTTCTGATCAAACGAACAATGACAGTAGTATTGGGCTATTTGTAAATAAAAACCTTTATGATTTTGGTCGAAGTGACGCAGCAGAACGCGCGGCAGATTTAGCTATTAAGAGCGAGCGTATTGGTTTAGCAAGTGTTCGCAATCAGCGCCGATTAGAAATAATGCGCCGCTACTTTGACGTAATGTTGGCAGACATGGCTTATTTACGTGACAACGAAGATATGGCAACGGCATTTGTTGCCGCTGATAAAGCTAGAGATCGTAGAGAGGTTGGTCAATTATCAGATGTCAGAGTGTTAGAGTTGGAGAACGCGTATCAGAAAGTGAGGCTAAAACGTTACCGAAGTGATAATTTGCAGCGCAGCACAAGATCTTCTTTAGCCATCGCGATGAATCAGGTTGGCCATTTACCCGCCACACTAGAAGACCCTCCACTTCCTTCGTTGAAACGCCCCATACCGGAAGTTGATGAAATATTAAAAACAGCTAAATCTAGTAACCCTGCAGTGAAAACAGCACAGGCTCAATTGGAAGCTGCGCAAGCACGGCTTGCCAAAGCACGAGCAGGCGATAGCCCGATTTTAAGCGGTGAGTTTGAGGTAAGTGAAAATAATCGCATAGTAGGATCTCGTGATAAGGCGCGCATTGGTTTACTTTTGAACATTCCGCTCTCAACCGGTGGCACTACGCGCGCAAATATAGCGAAAGAACAGGCTATAGTTCGCGATCAGCGTGCAAATCTTGCTCTACAGTTAGCACAACTTGAGCAATCATTGTTAGATATTTGGTTAGAGCTAAATAATTTAAAAGCGCAGCGTCAACAAGCGATAGCACAGTTAAATTATCGAGAATTATATTTAGATCAACGTCGTGCATTGTATGAGTTAGAAACGCAAACAGATCTTGGTGATGCGATGGTTCAAATATCTGAAGCACAACGCTACCTTAAGCAAACGGAATTTGATATGGCTTATCGATGGGCACAGCTTGATGCGCTATTAGGTAAAACAATTTATGCAGTGGAGGAAAAATAATGAAGCGATTAAAAATATTATTTTATTTATTTGTGTTAATCGCTAACCCGGTATTGGCAGTGGATGTTAATGGCCGTGTTGACTGGTCACAGCGTATTAATATGAGCACACCGTTATCAGGTATTGTCGCAGAGATTCCTGTCAACGTCGGGGATAGAGTCGAGAAAGGTGCGGTTTTATTGCGCTTACAACCAGATAGATTTAATGCAGCGCTTTCTAGTGCAAATGCAGTAATGAAAAATGAGAGTTATAAATTAAAAGAAGCAGAACGCGAGTGGGCGCGTGCGCAGGAACTCTATGAGCGTACCGTACTATCTGACAGCGACTTGCAACTTGCGGAAAATCTGTTGTTTTCAGCAAAAGCCTCTTTTGCCAATGCGCGCACGCAACAAATTAATGCTAAGCGTGACGTTGCAGAAAGTGTTATTCGCGCACCGTTTCCAGCGATTATTTTACAAAGACATGTTCAGCCAGGTGAAACCGTTGTAACACGAATGAATACTGTGCCCATGATTAGCTTGGCTGCCTCTTCACAGTATCATGCAAATGGAGCGGTCTCGCCATCGTATGCTAATAAAGTGGCAATCGGGCAAACGGTGACGGTGACAATTAACAACAAGACTTATGATGGCGTTCTAGCCTCTATTGGTTTTGAGCCAATTAAAGGGACGGACACTTATCCTATTACGATTAGTTTTAGCGCTGGAGATGATTTATTGAGAATGGGTCAAGCAGCAACAATTCATTTGCCTTAATGCCGGAATAATTTTATTTACAGCAAACTATCTAACGTACCAACGATCGCTTAACGCATTTAAAACCTTATTAGAATACCGCTTGCTACCAAGGCTGCCGTTGTATCTCGCTAATCCTCTGACTAAATCACCGTTTTCTCTATCCAGGTAATGTCTAAGAATGGTACAACCAAAACGAAGGTTTGTGATGGGCTTAAAAAGGTCATCATTCGGTTTGCCAATTTCTTTTAGCCAAAAGGGCATAATTTGCATTAATCCACGAGCGCCGACTCTTGATATTGCCCAACGATTAAAATTACTTTCAACTTCAATAACAGATAAAACCAACTCAGGGGCTAGTTTGGCACGATTTGCTTCGTAGTGAATTTGTTTTAAGAGCCGTAAACGCTTGCGGGGATTAGGCATTCTTTTCTTTAAGCGGTTCGACATGTCAAGAAGCCAAACTTCCGCGTCAAAACGATCTTCAAAACTGTCAGCACTGTTAATAGCTCTAGTAAGCAATGATCGCAATTCATCACTGGGCTGCTCTGTGGTTGATGCGTGCAAACCAGTACAGAAAAATAAAAGAATAAGTAAAAATGACTTATGCATCATGAACCTTGTTCTACTTCATTTAGTCAGTAAGTTATTTTTCCTTCAGGAACTCAATAATTCCTTCCAGCGGTGTATCGATACTATCACTATCACGACGTCCTTTGTATTCTATCATTCCGGCGTCAAGCCCACGATCACCTAAAACCAAGCGATGTGGAATACCAATTAGCTCCATGTCTGCAAACATTACGCCGGGACGCTCTTTTCTATCATCAAGCAATACATCAAAACCTGCTTGTTTTAACTCATTATAAAGATTTTCTACCGCTTCTCGCAGTCGCTCTGATTTATGCATGTTCATCGGCAAAATACAGATTTGAAAAGGGGCAATCGCGTCTGGCCAAATAATGCCTTTGTCGTCGTGGTTTTGCTCAATGGCAGCTGCAACAACACGGGTAACCCCAATACCATAGCAGCCCATAGTCATAACTTGTTGTTTGCCATTTTCATTCAAGACATTTGCATCCATAGCAGAACTGTATTTGTCGCCAAGTTGGAAAATGTGTCCAACCTCGATGCCGCGAGCAATTGTTAAGCGGCCCTCACCATCTGGACTAGTATCACCACTTACTACGTTACGAATATCAATGCAGTCTGGTTCATCAAGATCACGTCCCCAGTTTACGCCGGTAAAATGCTGTCCCTCTTTATTGGCACCACAAACAAAATCAGCAACATGGGCTGCACTGTGATCAACCAATACTAAAATATCGAGACCGACAGGACCAATCGAACCGACTTGGCAACCCAGTTCTTTAGCAATCCGCGATTCATTAGCCATAACTAAAGGCTCAGCAATCGCAGGGTGCTTAACCGCTTTAATATCGTTAAGTTCATGATCGCCTCGTAGCACAAGTGCAACAAGCGATTCGTCAACACCTTCGACAATGAGTGTTTTTAGGCATTGCTGAGGAGTGATTTTGAGGAATTGGCTAACCTCATCAATACTGTGTTGTTGAGGTGTTTCAACGGTTGACATAGTTTGGCTTGCAGAGGGACGGTCGCCGACAGGAGGAAGTGCCTGTGCAAGTTCAACGTTGGCTGCGTAATCACTTCCATCACTAAAGGCAATGGCATCTTCTCCTGAATCTGCCAGTACATGAAACTCATGTGACAGTGCTCCGCCGATACTACCCGAGTCTGCTTTTACCGGGCGGAACTTAAGGCCTAGCCGAGTAAAAATACGGGTGTAGGCTTCATGCATCCTCGCGTAAGTGGCATCAAGGGATGCATCGTCAAGATGAAAAGAATACGCATCTTTCATAATGAATTCACGAGAGCGCATAACGCCGAAACGAGGTCGAATTTCGTCGCGGAACTTGGTTTGAATTTGGTAGAACGTAGCTGGTAGTTGGCGGTAACTGCGTATTTCACGGCGGATCATGTCAGTAATGATTTCTTCGTGCGTCGGACCAAGACAAAATTCGCGGTTATGTCGATCGTTTATTCGAAGTAATTCGGGGCCATATTGTTCCCATCGACCCGATTCTTCCCATAATTCAGCCGGCTGAACAACAGGCATAAGGACTTCTTGGGCATCCGCATTTTCCATTTCTTCACGAATGATCGCTTCGACTTTACGTAGTACTCGAAGCCCCATAGGGAGCCAGTTATAAAGGCCAGCAGCCATTTTCCGCACTAAACCAGCCCGAAGCATGAGTTGGTGACTGATTATTTCAGCATCGGCCGGTGTTTCCTTAACAGTGGCGAGCAGGAACTGGGAGGTACGCATAGTATGGCTTCTTTCTATATAGATGATTGGGGACGTTATTCTACTATTTCAGGGCACTTGGTGCATCCATAACATTCCAGTCATCACGAACCTTGATTTTCTCATAAGGGGTGCCATCACTGGGAGGCTCTTGTGTTAATTGCCAGCTGCCATCTGGAGATTTCCATTTATACCCATAACTGACATGACTTTTGGCGCCAGTTTCGTAGATGAGTTGGTTATCAACAAATTTCTTAAAATCAGGATTAAAAAAATAGCCAGCAGCTGCGGCAACGATAAGCAGGAATATTAGTGTCATGAAACCTTTCATATTCAGACCTTATGCGAATTGTGGTGAGGATTAGTTTAACAAAAAATAGCAAGTTCGCGAATAGCAGAATTAGTCAAGACGTATAGCAAAGACCTCATCTAATGTTGTTAATTTACGACGAGCGAGTTCTAAACCATTATCAGTGAGTGACTGCATGCCTTGTTTTAAGCACGCTTTGCGAAGCTCGGTTTCAGAAGCATTTAGATTAACAAGATCAACGATCTCAGGTGTCATTGTTAGTAGCTCAACGACGGTTGTGCGGCCATGGTATCCAGTGTAACCACAAGTTTCACATCCCTTGCCTAGATAAAATTTATCTTTGGCGCGGATACCTAAGATTTTGCGGATCTCTTTAGTTGTTTGATGATCCTCTTCCATGCAATGGGGGCAAATTTTACGAACTAATCGCTGCGCTAAGATACCAAGCACAGTTGAACTAACCAAATAAGGTTCGATACCCATTTCTGTCAGTCGAGTTATTGCACTTGGTGCGTCATTGGTATGCAAAGTACTCAAAACGAGATGGCCAGTGAGTGCTGATTTTATAGCAATTCGTCCAGTTTCAAGATCGCGTATTTCGCCGACCATAATAACATCGGGATCATGGCGAAGAATGTGTCGTAGTGCCTCGGCAAAGGTATAGTCGATAACATTACTAATTTGAATCTGATTAACATCCTCCATGTCATATTCAACTGGATCTTCAACAGTAATAATATGTGGACCGCGCTTTTTTAATTCGTTGAGCATGGCATATAAGGTAGTGGATTTTCCTGAGCCGGTTGGTCCTGTCACGAGAACCATGCCATGGTTATGAGACATTAATAATTTAATTTGATTGAGATCGGTATCATTAAAACCAAGTTCTTCGAGTGGCCGCATGCCAACTTCTTTATCGAGGATACGAATAACTGCACTTTCGCCTTTGATACTTGGCATGATGGATATTCTGAAATCAATATTATTATTTTGTCGAAGAATATGAGCATGTCCGTCTTGAGGACGGCGACGTTCCGCAATATCCATGTTGCTGATTATTTTTAATCTGGCAATGAGAGGTAATAGTAAATTTTTCTTTATTTGGCGAGAGTATTGCAAAACCCCATCAACGCGATAAAGAATATTGGCATATCCCTTGCCCGGACGTATGTGGATATCAGAAGCCCCACGCAGAACACCTTGGAGAATAACTGTATTGAGTAGACGGACAATAGGCCGTTTACTAGCTTCAGTTTCGATTGTATGAGTAGATTTAGTTTCGTCGTTTGTGGCGGAACTAAATTCTTCATCATTATTGATTTCTTCTATGATATTTGATTCATCTAACCATCCATAGAGTGACCCCAGCGCATGGTTGAGTTCATCGCGTGAAGCAATAACAGCTTCAATACGGTGGTTACAGTGGAACTGTAATAATTCAATTAATTTAAGATCAAGGGGGTTTTCCATTGCAACAATTAATTTTGTGTTAATGATTGCGAGCGGCATGACATTATGAAGCAGAGCAATGTCTGGCGATATTTCAGCTAATATATTTGGCTCAGGAACGAGGTTTTTTATTGAAACACAGGGGATGCCCATTTTTCGAGCCATTGCCATGTAAACATCAGTTTCTTTTACAAATTGAAGATTGACTAATAATTTACCGAGTTGAACGTCAGGTCGCTTCTTTTGTTCTTTAAGGGCAATACCGAGTTTTTCTTGAGTCAATATATTTTGTTGTATAAGAGCTTCGCCTAAATGCAGTTCATATGTTGGGCGTGTATCCCATAATATTTGCTTTAGATCATCAGCAGAAGTTACATTCGAGGCCTGCTCAGACATATCTGATGGCGTGTATATTTGCTCGGACATTTAGTGTACTCAAATTAACGTTAGAAATCCGGATAGCTACCCCAACTTCCGGTGGATAGTTTCATTATAGAATACCTTAAGTATAGCGTATTGATCAGGGTCAAGTTATTAACAAATGTAAAACTATGTTTCGTGATATCGAGTTATTTAAAAGTATTATTTTGACGTAATATTTCAACTAGTTGAAATATTACTCGTTATCATGGGTATGAGCAGGTTTAGGAAGTTTAGTTTCTGGTCTTACTGCTAGGGCTGACATTTGTAAATGGTGGGTCTTAGAATGTAGCGCTATTCCATCCCCACATAGATCGTTGCGCATCAGCAAATTCAATATAAACACGATCGGGATTTATTCCAACGGTTGTTTTTATAAGTTCACATAAAGCGCCAGAAATGGTTGATGTTTTATTTTCAGGTAGGCTAATACTTTTTAGTTCGACATAACATAATGGTTCAGTAGTACCTGCAAATAACATGGAGCAAGATTCTTCTATTACAACCATTACATAGTTTTCTGGCTTGTTTAATTGTGAAGCAGTCAGCGATGAAACTTGTTTGAGTAATTGCTTACGCAATGTTTCGTCCAGCTCAATATTGGTTTGTAATTTTACAAAAGGCATAGAAATTATTTTTTACAATGAGATTTGATGGCGTCTTTCGCGCGATTTAATTTTTCCTCACGTTCAGCATCAGTGAGATAACGAACTGAACCATCTTCTTCTTTATACCTTACACGGACTTTTGTCTGCAATAAATTCAGGTTCTTCTTAGCTTGCTCACAATTCTTTTTAGCCTCAGCTGTTTTAGCAGCAGCTTCATCTGCTTGTTTTTGACTTTTGTCAGTCTCTTCTTTGCGTTTATTAAATGCTTCCAGACGTTTATCAAATTCACCTTGGGCTTTAGCCGGGTCAACTGCAGGCTTAGAAGGGGGCTTTATCGTTTTAAAATCACCGCTGGGTGGCGGGGTAGCTGTGTACTGAGTCACGCCATTCTCATCGACCCACTTGTAAGTTTTCGCAAGGGCCGTATCCGTTATCGCAGCGGTCCCGATAATACATAGTAAAGACAATAGTGTAGTTAAGGTATTACGCATCGATTAACTCCTTAAATTCTTAAATTTTAGACACTATAACTCGAAAATGGTTTGTTGTTTCGGAACTGGCCGTGTTTTTTTAATGTATTTAGTTAAAAAGCAACGTTTTTTCAACACGATACTTGACCCGACGCGCCATTATAAGTACTTTCTCATATTGGCTCGGAATACCTGTAGTGCTCGATTTTAGAGCAATTTTTAGCCTTTACTATAGAAAGTCAGTTGACTCTGGATGCCATATACCAGATCGACAGGGTTACTGTGACCCTGTATGACTATCTAATTGATTTAGAATGAATTTATTTGGAGATTGTGAAAGTGGAATTGAACGGTGCCGAAATACTCATTCGTTTCCTGAAAGATGAAGGCGTCGAGCACGTCTTTGGCTACCCGGGCGGCGCGGTACTCTATATATACGATGAGTTGTTTAAGCAAGAAGATGTGAAGCATATTCTTGTCCGTCATGAGCAGGGTGCCACCCATGCAGCAGATGGTTACGCGCGTTCAACTGGTAAACCTGGTGTTGTGTTAGTGACCTCCGGTCCCGGTGCAACCAATGCGGTCACCGGAATAGCCACAGCTTATATGGATTCAATACCAATGGTGGTCATTACCGGCCAAGTTAACACTTGGGCAATTGGTTCAGATGCATTTCAAGAAGTCGATGCAGTCGGTATTACTCGTCCTTGCGTAAAGCACAATTTCTTGGTGAAAGATGTAAAAGATTTAGCAGAAACAATGAAGAAGGCGTTTTATGTTGCAACAACAGGGCGACCTGGTCCCGTCGTAGTTGATGTGCCTAAAGATGTGACAATGGCTACAACTGAGTATGTGTTCCCTGAATCTGTGGATATGCGCTCTTACAACCCGGTTGTCAAAGGGCATCCTAAACAAATTAAGAAAGCAGTTGAATTATTATTAGCAGCCAAACGTCCGATGATTTATTCAGGCGGCGGCGTGGTACTAGGTGAAGGATCAAAAGAGTTAATTGATTTTACACGTGGCTTAGGCGCGCCAATTACGAGTACATTGATGGGCTTGGGTGCTTACCCCGCAACTGACGAGCAATTTGTTGGCATGTTAGGCATGCACGGTACATATGAAGCGAATATGGCCATGCATGAGTGTGATGTGCTGATTTCTGTGGGCGCACGCTTTGATGATCGTGTGGTTGGCAAGATAGAACAGTTCTGTCCTAACGCGACAATCATTCATATTGATATTGATCCAGCTTCTATCTCTAAGAGCGTTGTGGTTGACGTGCCCATTGTTGGTGACGTCGCAACAGTTCTAAACGATATGATTGCTTTAGTTAAAAGTAGCAAGAAAACTCAAGATGCCAATGCGCTCAAGTCTTGGTGGAATCAGGTTAATGAATGGCGTGGTATGAATTGCTTGAGCTACGATCGAAATAGCGATTTGATTAAACCTCAATATGCCCTCGAAAAGCTCTATGAATTAACGAATGGTGATGCTTATATCACGTCAGATGTTGGTCAACATCAAATGTGGGCAGCACAATTTTATAAGTTTGATAAACCACGTCGTTGGATCAATTCTGGTGGGCTAGGAACAATGGGCTTTGGTTTGCCTGCGGCAATAGGCGTTCAGCTAGCACACCCTGATGCTACGGTTGCGTGTGTAACCGGTGACGCGAGTATTCAAATGTGTATTCAAGAACTGAGTACAGCATTGCAATACAATACACCGGTTAAAATTATCAGTTTGAATAACCGTTATATGGGTATGGTTCGCCAATGGCAGGAATTCTTTTATGAGTCACGTTACTCACAGTCTTATATGGAAACAATACCTGATTTTGTGAAACTGACGGAGTCTTATGGTCACGTTGGGATGCGAATTGAAAAACCAGAGGATTTAGAAGGCGCAATGAAAGAAGCCTTAGCGATGAAAGATCGTCTGGTATTTATGGATATCATTACAGACCAAACAGAAAACGTTTATCCTATGATTGCAGCAGGTAAGGGACATCATGAAATGCACCTTTCACCTGAGAGGGAGCTTGCTTGATGCGTCATATTATTTCAGTCTTGCTTGAAAATGAATCGGGCGCCTTGTCTCGTGTTTCAGGATTATTTTCTGCGCGTGGATACAATATCGAATCATTAACGGTTGCGCCAACTGAAGATGAATCATTATCGCGGATGACGTTAGTCACTGATGGTTCAGAACAAGTAATTGAACAGATCATTAAACAATTAAATAAGTTGGTTGATGTGGTGAAGTTGTTGGACCTGACAGAAGGTGCCCACATTGAACGTGAAATGATGCTTATTAAAGTTTCTGCTGATGGGGTCGGGATACGTGAAGAAATTAAGCGGCTTATTGATATTTTCCGTGGCCGAATCATTGATGTAACAGATACCACTTATACGTTGGAATTGACGGGTACAGGAAATAAGCTTGACGCATTTATTGAGGCTTTAGGCAACACAAAAATTTTAGAAACAGTTCGTTCAGGTGTGTCAGGCATTGCTCGCGGCGCAAAAAGTTTGCATGTGTAAAATAACACAGCCTGTTTGAATAATTTATTTACAGTTTATAAACATTATTATTAAAGATTTTTTTCGACTTTAGAATTGAGGATGCCATGAATATTTATTACGACAAAGATGCTGATATAAGCATTATCAAAGGTATGAACGTTGCCATTATTGGTTATGGTTCACAAGGCCACGCTCACGCGAACAACCTGAAAGATTCGGGTGTAAACGTTGTAGTTGGATTGCGCGAAGGTTCTTCTTCTGCAAAAAAAGCAGAAGCAGCAGGTTTAGCAGTAAATAATGTACCAGAAGCAGTTGCAGGTGCCGACCTTGTTATGATTCTCACGCCTGATGAATTTCAGTCAGTACTTTATAGAGAAGAAATTGAACCAAATATCAAAAAAGGGGCAACGCTAGCCTTTGCTCATGGTTTTGCGATTCATTACAACCAAGTTGTACCACGTGCTGATCTTGACGTTATCATGATTGCTCCCAAAGCGCCGGGCCATACAGTTCGAAATGAATTTGTAAAAGGTGGCGGTATTCCAGATTTGATTGCTGTTTATCAAGATGCCTCAGGTAAAGCAAAAGATGTAGCTTTATCTTATGCATCAGGTGTTGGTGGTGGTCGTACCGGTATCATTGAAACGACGTTTAAGGATGAAACAGAAACAGATTTATTCGGTGAACAAGCGGTACTTTGTGGTGGCGCTGTTGAACTAGTTAAAGCTGGTTTTGAAACATTGACTGAAGCAGGCTATGCACCAGAAATGGCTTATTTCGAATGTTTGCACGAATTAAAATTGATTGTAGATTTAATGTATGAAGGCGGTATCGCCAACATGAACTACTCTATTTCAAACAATGCCGAATACGGTGAATACGTAACAGGTAATAAGGTTATTAATGAGGAAAGCCGTTGGGCGATGCGCGAATGTTTGGAAAATATCCAAAATGGTGAATACGCAAAACGTTTTATTCTTGAAGGACAGAGTAACTACCCTGAAATGACTGCGCGTCGTCGTAACAATGCAGCGCATCAAATTGAGAAAACGGGTGAACAGTTACGAAGTATGATGCCATGGATTACAGCGAATGCGCTTGTCGACAAGGATAAGAACTAATTTGCTGAATATTTAAATAAATGCGGTCACATTGACCGCATTTGTTTTTTTAGGTTTACAATAATTATGGCTTTAACAAATAGACACCAATTGATTGCCAGCGAAGGGCATATGTTTATTGCAGCGGCGGTTATAGCTGTTGGTATTATGGGTTATCAATTTGGTTGGCTTGAAATGGCTCCGCTGTGGATAGCCCCACTGCTACTTATTTTCATGTTTCGAGATCCTACTCGAAATATTCCTCCTGAACCTTTAGCGGTTTTAAGTCCGGTAAACGCAGAAGTATTGGCTATTGAAGATGTACGCGATGGTTTTATCGATCGCGACTCTAAAAAAATTGTACTCTCAATGGGGATTTTTGATATTTACTCTATCCGTAGTCCCATTGAAGGTAAGGTCGAGCATCAATGGTATGTTGATAAAGAAACATCAGTTTCTGATGCACCTCAATTTGCGCAATGGATTAAGACTGATGAAGAAGATGATGTTCTATTAGCTATTTATCGAGGGCGCGTAATGCCAAGACCCCGTTGTTACGTGCAAATTGGCGAGCGATTAGGTCAGGGACAACGCTGTGGTTTTATGAGCTTTGGCGCACTTATAGAAGTTTATGTGCCGGTTACGGCACGTGTTGATGTTGAAGTTGGTCAACGACTGGTAGCCGGTGAGCATGCTTTAGCACATTTTATTCATCATCATTAGTAATGGATAGAATCGGCAGAGTCATGTTTTCCTGCTATGCTTTAAATATAATGAAAATTAAGGTCTCACTATGACTGAACCCGAACAAATTCATAAACAACGTAGTAAAGGTGTTTATTTATTGCCTAACCTGTTTACTACCGCAGGTTTGTTTGCTGGTTTTTATGCCATTATTGCTGCGGTAGACGGGCATTTTGAAAATGCAGCGATTGCTATTTTTGTTGCGCTGATTATGGATGGTATGGATGGACGGGTGGCGCGCATGACGCACACTGAAAGCGATTTTGGTGCGGAGTATGACAGTCTCGCAGATATGGTGTCGTTTGGTTTAGCACCTGCATTAGTCATTCATCAATGGGCACTCACTTCATGGGGAAAAATCGGTTGGTTGGGTGCTTTTGTTTTTGCCGCGTGCGCTGCATTGCGTTTAGCACGTTTTAATACTCAGGTTGGCGCGGCTGACAAACGTTTTTTTCAGGGGCTTGCGAGCCCAGCGGCGGCATCACTAGTAGCTGGTTTTGTTTGGCTAGGTGTTGATGTTGGTTGGGAAGGTACAGACAAGCGTCTTATCGCGATTATTGTCAGTATTGGCGCGGGAATTTTAATGGTCACCAATATTCGTTACCACAGTTTTAAGCAGTTTGACCTACGTGGCAAAGTACCTTTCATGGTTATTGTTGCTTTAATGCTGGCTTTTGCATTAATTTACTTACACCCACCGGTTGTGCTTTTTGCCGGTTTCTTTATCTACGCGGTTTCAGGACCTGTGATGGCTTTGCTAAAGCTTAAGAAAAACAGTAAAAAACAAGACAAACCTAGTAAGGCTGCGTAATATTTATAGTGAATCAGATTTATTCTCGACCACGTGTATGAGTGCAGCTACCACATGCTGGTCATATAAATGCCCAGATGCGTTGTAAAGTTGATCTAAGATTTCTTTATTAGATAAAGGTTTGCGATAGGCCCGTGGGCTTTGCATCGCGACAAATGCATTAGCAACTGCCAGAATACGTGCTGTCATAAGAATTTGTTCACCCTTAATCTTCTTAGGATAGCCACTGCCATCAAAATTTTCATTCTTTTGTGCTATGGTTTCCACCACGGGTCCATCAAACGCTAGGCCTTTTAATATATTTGGCGTTTGATTGATCGCTGCTTGCAATGTATTACGTTCACTATCAGTCAGCGTGGTTGTTTTTTCCAAAATATCTCGAGGGATAAAAAGTTTACCAATATTGGCCAAACAAGCAGCCAGCTCGAGTGTCTCAATTTCCATATTAGAAAGACTCATTTCTTGTGCAATGGCACGGGAAAGAGTGGTTGTCTTTGAAGAATGATTAGCGCTGTCTGGCACATAACTATCAATCACGTGCGTCAGCGTTTCAACAAGGTGTTTCATTAACTTCTTGTGTTTGTCTTCGGCATTCCTTAATTCAGTAATATCATGAAGGACAATGAGTGTATTGTATTCGCTAATCGGGAAAAAACTACTGTGGTAAGTTTTTTGATGCTGAGAAAAAGTCAATTGATTAACGGCAACAACAAAACGGTTGTTGTTATGAGCCTCTAGAACATGTTCTTCTATGATTTTTCCTGTTTCATTTCCAAAATTGGCTACTATACTTTTGCCAATTAAGTCATCAGGGTTGAGTTGGTAAATCTCTGCAACGGGTAAGTTGGAAAATTGTACTTGTAACTGTTTATCAACAATTAAAATAAAATCACCAATGTTGTTAGTGACTGTCTGGAGCACGTCTTTTTGTTGCGAAAGCAATGCGGCTTTTTCTTGCACTACAGAGGCATATTTTTGTGCATATAAACTTGCTCCATGCCGCCAAGATGCTATTAAAATAAATAGTAGCGCAGCTAATCCGAGAGAAAATGAAATAATGAGTGATTGTCTTCTTGCTTCGGGGCCTTCGAGTGCTTCAGATGCTGGAATGGTTTGAAGTAACAGCCAATTTGTTTCCGATATTTCGCGACTTATGAAGAGAATATCATCCCCCTTAAAATTTTTTCTAATCGCAAATGCGCCTGGGTAATCGAGTGCGTAGGCGGCCGCTAACTTTTCTGTGTCGCGAGGAAACGTAAGAAGCATTCCCTGATGATTGGTGTTCTTTTTATTTAAATAAACAACCGACCCTTGATTCCTGCGAACCAGAATTGATTCATCACCTTCAGTGCTAAATATTTTTTTATCCAATAGAGGGTAAAGACTTCCTTCTAACGTTTTGATGCCAACAATGCTGGCCGAAGTAGAGTTTGAAATACCCGTTTCAGAAAGAGAAGGAGCAGGAACGATGAATGCAATTACTTGTTGATTGTGTTTGTTTAAATAAATGTCACGGATTTGTGCGCGTCGATTTAAGGCAACTTGCCTGGCTTTTTCTAAAGTGAGCTTATCCAGTCGTGGCATTCCAGGCGTGGCAGAGACCACTTTACCCTTGGCTGTTACAATTGCAATGCCAGAGTGCTTTTTGGTAACAATGTTCGCCTTGATAGTACTAGGTACCATCGCTTCATGGAAACCTGCATTCTTTGCGGTTTGAATAAGTAAATTTTGAAGATAGATACGCTGTGCAGATTGAAGATCTTTAGAATTATTGTTTGTTGTGGACGTAATTTGAGTCAAATAAAGTTGCAAGGACTGGTTACTTGCGAGTGAAGACAAAGTGCGATATTGATTGGATATCCAACTGTTAACTAAATCCTCTCGAACATCGGCCATGAGTGATAAGCGGTATTGCCAGTTTTGACTATTACGGTCATATTCATTCTGTGACAGTTTGTTGATCAATGCTAAACCAATAGTAGCAATAGCAACAAAAATAGCGATAGCAAACCATTTTGAACTATTAGCTTTTAATAATGATACAGAATTCATGGATACCTATTCCTTTTAAGTAACCAGTTTAAGACGGTAAATGTATCCACCATTGTTTTTCGTCAATGGAGTAAATAGGGATGTAATGTAAAATTTGTTTATGAGAAATAATATCGTTAACTTGATTATCTAAAATTAGAGCTTCACCATCTAGGTAAACGGCGAGCACAGCATGTGGAATACCTAGATTCGTATCTTGCAAAACAACAATTCGGCTTTGAAGTTGCTGGTAGCCTAGCCAGCGCAGAGAAAGTAGTTTAGTGATGGCATAGTCTTCGCAATCGCCACCGCGTTTAAGAAATTGTTTAGGGATTGCCCAGTAATCATCGAGGTTATAATTGTCAATGTCTAGAATATAGTCTTTCTTGTTTGCGTAAAGATTTATACTTTCCAGCTGGCTACGTGTATCTTGTCCTTTAAGGGTATCAAGATAGCTTAGCCACTGGTTTAAGTGACAGCGGTTGAACTGTTTTTCATCACAGTTACCATTAGGTATATCCTCACGTATATGTCGGTCAAGAACACTGATCCATTGTGGGAAAATAGCTAATCCAGTTTGCACCGTTTCAGTGCTACCAAAAAGTCCTTTTGCGAGTGCTTGGGGTGCGGCAACGCCCGTAAGCATAAGTAAGCAAATCAGTACTTGAGAGAGCTTAAGCTTTCGCGAGAAGATCATTAAGCTAAAATAACTTCTTAGTCATTACATGCAATTCCTTATGTAATTATCTGTTTTTACGATAATAATAATGTGTAAACCGAAATAACAATATTTTAATTACTGAAAAAGACCATTTTTGCCTAGCATGTTGATCAATATGATCTACAATGACACACATAAATTATGTTATAATTCTCACAAGTTATCGGCGTGGGGACGTTAAACTTAAATGCACTTGGTTCGTGCTCATGTGAGGGGCAGAACTAAGCAGTCTGGGCATAGTCTTGTCCTGAAAATCTAGTACCGAGCATAGTTTTTGCTCAACCAAACAATAATTTTAATGTACTACCATTTATTATTTTATAATAATGTGGGGTTGTTTTAGGGATGGGGTTCGATGAAATTTAAGGTAAGAAAGCTAAGCACCGTTGTCATGTCGTCGGTTTTATTATTAGGTATTAACGGTTTAGTGACGGCTTCAGATGCAGAAGCGGATTTTAAAAAAGCGATGGCTGCAAGGGAAAGTGGTGATCTTGATGATTCAATTGTCATTTTTCAATCAATTTTAAGCCAAGAACCCAGTTTACATCGAGCTCGTTTAGAGTTGGCAGTGGCTTATTATCGCGCCACGCAATTTGAAGAGGCTGAGCGCCAAGCAAAAAAAGTCCTTGAAAATGATAGCACCCCCCCGGAGGTGCGTTTAGCGATTGTGGCTTTTCTTGCCAGAATCAAGGCGGAACGCTCAGGTTTTGAGAAAGTAGGTAGCAGTTCTGGCGTTTCGGTATCAGTAGGTTATCTGCATGACACGAATGTCAATGTGGGTCCTAGCTCAGATATTGTTAACCTTGGTACCCAAACGTTGCGCTTAGTAGCTGGATCAAGCCCACAAAGTGACAATGCGATAACGCTCTCAGGTACTTTTAATTACAATTACCAAACCGGCAAGACAGTGAATGTTGGTGGAAGAACAGCGGCTGTGCTTTGGCAATCCCAGGCATCTATTTACACTAAACAGTATCAAGAATTATCTGAGTTTAACCTTGATGTAGTGAGCTTAAGTACAGGGTTAGCGTTTGTAGCTCCTGGCGCTTGGCGGGCAAATCTGAATTTACGTTTGGATAATATTGAATTGGGTAGTGATTCCTTGGCCTTTTATACATCAGTGTTGCCGAGTATCACATGGCAGTTAAATAACACTACTGAACTTTCGTTGAATGCCTCATTAGCTGATCGTGATTATAAGCAACGTAACGATCAAGGTCGCGATAGCTTCTACAAATCAGTCGGTGTTAGCTTAGGCAAGCGTTACATGAAAGGCAAAGTATCACTGCAAGCTGGCGTGGAACTTTTTGATGAAGACGCTGACGATGATCGCTTTAGCCGCGACGGTACAAGATTGTTTGTAGGTGCAAATTGGAAGGCATGGCAAAATGGTACTTTGTATGCCAACTTCAGCCAGCGCAATGTTAAGCATGACGATCCCGAACCGCTGTTTAACGAAAAACGTGATGAAAGAGAAGAAAGTTTTTCTATCGGCTTTATTCACCAGTTCACGAATAAGTATTTAAGTAAATGGGTATTAAAGGGCAGTTTTAACAGCACAGACAATAATTCAAATGTCGATATCTTTACGTACGATCGAGAAGTCACGAGCGTTACATTTTCTAGGGATTTTTAAGTTCGGGGTCGCATAATTTTTCTACGTAATTCATTTTTGTGGAGGTAACATAATGAGTATTCACAGTAAGCTTTCTACATTGGTCGCTATAGCGTTTGCTACTTCAATGACATCGCTTTTAGCCATTGCTGACGATGAGGACTCTGTCCGTAGTTGGGGACCATGGAAGAAATTGGTTAACCCCGCAGCAGGGCCACAAGGATCATTCACGTTACCCGGGCCAGTTGTGCCAGGGTTTGGTTCCGGAGACACGAATCAATTTACGGCGGCTGTTGTTTTACCGGTTACGCCAGAAAAAACAGCGGCTACAGGCCGTTGTGTAGCAGGTACTTCTTGCGGATATGCATTTATTACAGAGGAGAAAAGCGGGTTAGTGAAAGCAGCAGCCTTTCCGATTGGTTTAGCAATAGGCGCCTCATCAGCGAGTTCTCGACAGAGTGCAACACCAACGTTGACACCGATTCCAGTGGGACAGGTGAGAAGAGCTCCTCTAGGCCTCCCGGGTGTAGCGAAGATCGCTGCACAGCAATTTACAACGCTAACGGTAAACAGTGATACAAATATTCCAATATCAGAGAGCATAGCGAATGCGAATGTGTTTTTTATGGGCTCGCAATTTTGGTTTACTATGATACAAGGGGCAGTTATAAACGGAATAACACTTGATGTGGCCGGTACACCTTTTGCGTATGGACAATCTTTCAGCTCCACCAGGAATAATAATGAAACTAAGACCATACGCACGAGATTTTTATTTGGTGAAAGCACAGGGCTTAGTGATTTAAATGCCCTGAACGCAGGTAATGTCGTTGCTAATTATAATGGTACTACTTTAACTAGTCGGACCAAGGTTAATATGGGTGTTGATTTTGGTGCAGGAACTTGGACAGCGAGCTTTAATGGTGGACAGGATTCTGCAGGGGTAACGGTTTCAAAGAGTAGTGACAACGTTAACGTTACATCCGGTCATGTTGGATTTGAAGCTAGGGGTACGTTTAGTGGTGCCAACATCGTTTCAACCTCTGTTTCGGCTGCTGATGCAAGTGCGATATCGGGCACGGTAAATGGGTCGTTTTATGGTGGGCAAGCGGGCGTGTTAGCTGGTTCATATGATGTGACTAAAACCACGCAAGCATATACGGATGGCACCTCTCGCGAGTTGTTCGTAACGCAACGCAGCATCAAAGGTAATTAACGTTATTATTTTTCGTTAGTAAAAGGCGGCTAGTTAGCCGCCTTTTTTTTGAAAGTGGATTAACGAATAGTGAACATTTTATTTGTGCATCATAAAGCATGCTACATTAAAGTTATCTGCAATAATGTGTGCAGACAGAGATATAAAAATCGTAATAAAATCAACGTAAAAGTGTTTCTTGCTGACGATTTACGTTAAATATCCTAGCAAAACTAGCATTTTGACAAACACTAGCAGCTAAAAGTAAAACCTAAATAGTCACTACTTTATTAAGTATATAGGTATATTTTCCCAAACCATGAACTATAATTAACTAAAGTTTCCACTGGGGAGTGTGAAACAGCTTGATAGCCCTATTACATCGAGCAGAAAATTTTACAGCGATTCCTTTTGTTTTAAAGCCAGATTGTTCTATCTATTACTTATAGGTCACGGGCTTTATTGCATGCAGGAAATGAGAAGTAATAGTAAGGAAAGAGTAGAAGGTACTAAATTTATAAAATTTACTTGTTTAACTAATTATAAACAGCTGTGAAGCATTGTACGCATAGAATTTTTGTTCGGGAATTAAAGTTAAACAGGTTAAATAATATGTCAGGCGGAATAAGTCTGCTGGCGTAAAGAAGTCTCAGGATCAAGTAAATCACTCACGGAAAAGAGAATATTCGGGTATGGCGAAGGCCATTGACCTATAGCGGGGGGTATCCGCATGAAAATGATTTTAAATTTAGGGGTTGGGGTGGAACATGAGTAACTTAAAGCTAGTGTTAACAGTCACCGTTGCGGTTTTTGCAACATCAGGCTTTGCTAAACCGAACGGTGATGAGGATTCGGTTCATAGCTGGGGTGGGTGGGCGTCATTGATTCAGCCGGCGGCAGGCCCACAATCTACCACAACAACACCAACCGCTTTGAGCGGTGCCGATGCGCCTGGTTTTGGTGCTGGAGACAGTCAACAATTCACTGCCAGAGTAACACCACTGACAGTATCAACAGATGATGGTGAAGCGAAAAGATTAGCGGCACGTTTGGAGCGCGCGCGGCAGGAGGCAAGTCGAGTTGCCGGTCTTGCTTCAGGTGAGTTGGATGTTGCTAAGCTTGAAACAGAAAAGCTGGCAGCAGTAGTGCGTGCAGCGAATACAGCAATTAAAAATGCTAACCGGGCTAAGTCCAGAGCAAAGAAACAGTTACGTGCCGCTAAACTTGCGGCAGCTAAAGCAAATGCTGCGCCTAAACTTTTTAAACAAGCACTAAATAACCTTGCGATTGCCAAAAAACAATTAAGTGAACGAAAAGCAATAGCAGATAAAGCTGTTAGCGCACTTCAAAAGGCTAACTTAGAAAGGGTGAAAGCTATTGATGTATTTAAGTCTGCCGGCACAGCAAGAGATAAAGCAGTTAGTTCATTTAAGTTGGCAAAGCAGGAAAGAAACGCAGCAATAAAAAAGTTTAAAGCTGCAGCAAAAAGTAATAAAGGCGATCTTGTAAAATTAGCGAAAGTGGTTGAAGAGGCTCGTGTAAAGTTTACAAAAGCTAAAGCGACTAAGGATGCTGCCCTGAAAGTGCTGGCAAAAACCAAGTTAGAAAAGAACCTAAAAGTAAGTATTTTCAAAAAGGCTAAAGCAAATAAAAACAATGCTACTAAGTTACTAAAAAAAGCAACTGCTAAAGTTAACCGAGCAAATAAAGCAAGTATTAAAGCCGAGCGTGCGGTTAAAACAACAGTGTTAGCTGCAAAGCAAGCAAAGAAAAAAAGTGATATCGCTGCTGCTAATGCGAAGAAACAACAACGTATTGCTCAAAGAGAGAAAGCTAAACGTAGAACGGCTAAACGCGCAGCGAATAAATTTACTGCGGTGACAGTTTTTCCAAGAAAAGATTCTGTTAGCAAGGATGGCAAGCCATCATGCAAAGCAGGTGAACGTTGCGGCTATGCGTTAACAAGCCTTGGTACAACATCAGGAAAAAACACGCGCCTTAAACCAGCGGCATTAAGTTTAAAAATTAAAGAGGTGTCAGTTGTAGACACAGGGGCAGGAACAGGCGATGTTGTTAATTGGGTTGCTGAAGATATAGAAGGCAAGGCGATTACGGTAAACACAGTATTTGACGGTAATGATGCCCCCTCTTTTGCTTATGGTAAAGGCAGTGCTAATCCGAATGGTGAAACAATTGATTTCTTTACTGGCATTGTGACGAGTGCGGATTACATGGATAGCCTTGTAGGCAAAGTGACTGCGAATTACCAGGGCTTTACACTTGGTAGTAATGCATCAGTAGACATGAAGGTTAACTTTGGCAACTCTAGTTGGAGCGGTAGCATTAATGGTGGCAGAAATGCTAACGGTAAAGTTGGTTTTAATGCAGCTGGTGATATTATTGGTTCGAACATAACCTCTAATTCAGTTTCAGCTATTGATGGCCGCGTTAAAGGTAGTCTTAGTGGTTCATTCTTTGGCAGTGAAGCGGGAATTTTAGCAGGTGGTTATGATATTAGTAAGCAGGTCAAAGGGGCTCGTGAAGTGGTAAATGAGCGCGATCTATTTGTGACAGCAGATCCCACTAAAGTGACTGGTTTGCCTGTCGTTGCTACACCGGTAGTCGTAAATAAATAACCCAATCGACTCACAATGGTAAAACAAGCAGTAGAAAAGGCGGCCAATGTGCCGCTTTTTCTTATGTGAAGCACCTTATGGCTTGGCAAGGAGGCTATTTGGAGCTATAGTTCGCTCATGAATACCAAAACACACTGTCTAGCATTCAAAATGATCCGTCCGGGTCAGGCTAGTTTGTGTTTATTTGCTCTATCCTTGCTCCTGCCGTAAGGCAGATAATACAACCCCCTATACCCTGGCGAGGGTCCCTGAAAACGTAAAAATCAGACAAAAATCAGTAGAATACCGGTGTATTACCGTGCCCATTGGCGTCTGTGAGTGGTAAAATGCCGGCAGTATTGTATGGAGTAGGACATGAGTGACAAATTAATTATTTTCGACACGACCTTACGTGATGGGGAGCAAAGCCCCGGAGCGTCCATGACAAAGGACGAAAAAGTACGTATTGCTCGAGCGCTTGAGAAAATGCGCGTTGATGTCATTGAAGCGGGTTTCCCGATTGCTTCACAAGGTGATTTTGAGTCAGTGCAAGCAGTTGCAAACATAATTCAAGACAGCACAGTTTGTGGGTTAGCGCGTGCGCTAGATAAAGATATTGACCGAGCTGGGGAAGCATTAAAAGGTGCTAATTCAGCACGAATTCATACCTTTATTGCGACCTCACCAATACACATGCAAGAAAAATTACGCATGTCACCGGACCAAGTGCTTGAACAGGCGGTTGCAGCGGTAACGCGTGCACGTCAGCACACTGACAATGTTGAGTTTTCTCCTGAAGATGCAGGGCGTTCGGATTTAGACTTTTTGTGTAGAGTGCTGGAAGCAGTGATTGATGCCGGTGCTACTACATTAAATATTCCTGACACGGTGGGTTATAATTTGCCACATCAATTTGGTGAGTTGATTTATAACTTACGTGAAAAAATTCCTAATTCAGATAAAGCAATTTTTTCCGTCCACTGTCATAACGATCTTGGTTTAGCCGTATCCAATTCATTATCAGCGGTATTGAATGGTGCTCGTCAAGTAGAATGTACCATTAACGGATTGGGTGAACGAGCGGGTAATGCGTCACTGGAAGAGGTTGTGATGGCAGTTCGTACACGCCAAGACATCTTTAGTTGTGATACCACTCTTGATTCCACCCAAATCATGACTTGCTCTCGTCTTGTTTCGGGCATCACCGGCTTTGCAGTGCAACCGAATAAGGCCATTGTAGGTGCAAATGCGTTTGCGCATGAATCAGGTATTCACCAAGATGGCGTGTTAAAGAAACGCGAGACTTACGAAATCATGCGTGCCGAAGATGTCGGTTGGTCGGCAAACCGAATGGTGCTTGGTAAACACTCGGGTCGTAATGCGTTCCGCACACGTATGCAGGAGTTAGGTATTAGTTTTAACTCTGAAGATGATGTGAATAATGCTTTTTCACGTTTCAAAGATCTTGCGGATAAAAAACATGACATTTTCGATGAGGATTTGCAGTCGTTAGTAACAGAAGCAGGTATTGAAGCTGAAAATGAATTATTCAAACTAGTGTCATTAAAAGTGTGCAGTGAAACAGGCGAAAAACCTGACGCGCAGATTAATTTATGGGTAGATGGCGATGAGAAGTCGGCTCACTCAGAAGGCGGTGGGCCAGTTGATGCAACGTTCCGTGCAATAGAAAAAATTGTTTCAAGCGGAACAGAGCTTTTACTATATTCGGTAAACAACATCACTACCGGTACTGATTCACAGGGTGAAGTGACAGTGCGCCTTGAAAAGGGCGGCAGTATAGTGAATGGGCAAGGCGCCGATACAGATATTGTTATCGCGTCTGCAAAGGCCTATATCAATGCATTGAATAAAATTGTTCGACCTTCGGAGCGGTCACACCCGCAAGCAGGTAATGTGTAAGCACTCTTATGCGTGATCAGTATTTACAAGCAATGGGAATTACCCGCTGGGTCAGGCGTGAGTCTGACCCAGTGAATAACGACCATGCTGATACTGATGTTGAAAGCGTAGAGAAAGTTGAAGCGAAAAATCATGCATCGGCTGCCAATGAAGTTAAATTAACTGCAGTTCAAACGCCAGATAGCCATATGGTCGATCATCTTGATTGGCCTGAGTTACAACAACAGGTAGAGAGCTGTGTAGCCTGTGATTTACATTCTACACGGGCACAAACTGTTTTCGGTTCAGGAAACCAGCAAGCTGACTGGATGATTATCGGTGAAGCACCCGGTGCAGAGGAAGAGCAACAAGGGAAACCTTTCATGGGGCAATCGGGTCAATTATTAACAGCAATGATTGAAGCGATGGGGCTGAAACGCGAGCAAGTGTATATAACAAATGTTCTGAAATGTCGCCCGCCAGAGAGTCGCGATCCAGTTGAAGATGAAGTAATGGCCTGTCATGCTTTTTTGAATCGGCAAATAGCGTTATTAAAACCTAAAATAATCCTCGCAGTCGGGCGGGTTGCAGCACAAAATATTCTAGATTCTAAAGCGCTGATGAAAGACCTTCGTGGTAAAGCATTTGAATATAAAAAGACGGGTATACCTGTTATAGCCACCTACCACCCGGCATACCTATTACGCGCGCCTACTGAGAAACGTAAAGTATGGGAAGACCTGAAAATGGCAATGCGTATTGTTTCAGGTGAACAGTAATGAGTGCAGTGCTACAAACGCCTGAAATAACTATTTGTCCGATGCAAGTTAAAGACGTTGCTGAGGTATTAGCAATAGAAAATAGTATGTATGAATATCCGTGGACAGAAGGCATTATGAAGGACTGTTTACGCGTAGGGTATTGTTGTTGGCTCTTAATGGAAGATGATGAAATCGCTGCTTATTCTATTTTGTCAGCGGCAGCAGGTGAGTCGCATTTGTTGAATTTATGTGTAAGAAAGACAAGCCACCGGCGAGGTTATGGTCGGCAATTGATGGAGCACATGCTAGAACTTGCTAAAAGCCACGACGCAGAAGTGTGTTTGTTGGAAGTTAGGCCTTCAAATAGAGCGGCGATTGAATTGTATGAAAAAATGAATTTTGTTGAAGTAGGTGTACGTCCTGCTTATTACCCTGCCAAAAATGGGCACGAAGATGCGCTCATTCTTGCTCGTGAATTAACCATTTAATTTATAGTTGTAGAGAATCATGTCAGAAATTACAGATGAAGCGGCATTACGTCGTACCTTCGCGATTGTTTCGCACCCCGATGCAGGTAAAACCACACTCACAGAGAAATTACTTTTGTTTGGTGGTGCAATACAAATGTCTGGCACGGTAAAAGGTAGGAAAGCAGATAGGCACGCCACATCAGATTGGATGGAATTAGAAAAACAACGCGGGATTTCAGTCACATCCTCGGTGATGCAGTTCACCTATGGAGATAAGATTGTAAACTTGCTGGATACACCTGGCCATGAGGACTTCTCTGAAGATACATATCGAACACTGACGGCTGTTGATTCAGCATTAATGGTGATCGATTGTGCGAAAGGTGTTGAGCAACGCACTATTAAATTAATGGAAGTCTGTCGCTTACGCGATACGCCGATTATGACGTTTATTAACAAGCTCGATCGGGAAGGGCGTGATCCATTTGAGTTGTTAGACGAAATTGAAGAGGTATTGAAAATTCGTTGTGCACCGATTACCTGGCCGATTGGTATGGGTAAAACATTAAAAGGTGTTTTCCATGTACTTGACGACACCGTACATTTATTCAGTGCCACGCATAAGGGCAAGGTTCAGGAAGGTGAAGTCATTGAAGGTTTGAATAACCCTCGTCTTGATGAGTTGTTAGGTAATCAAGCAGAAGAATTACGTGAAGAAATAGAATTAGTGCGCGGTGCTGGCAATGAATTTAATGTGGATGAGTATCTTAAAGGAGAATTAACACCAGTATTGTTTGGTTCAGCAACAAATAATTTTGGTATCAAAGAATTGTTAGATATTTTTACTGAGAATGCTCCAGCGCCATTAGCACGGCAAACTGCTTCTCGTGAAGTGAGTCCGGTTGAAGAAAAATTTTCTGGTTTTGTTTTTAAAATACAGGCTAATATGGACCCAGCTCACCGAGATAGGATCGCATTTTTACGGATTACCTCAGGTAAATTTACCAAGGGTATGAAATTGTATCAGGTTAGATTAGGTAAAGATGTACAGATAGCCAATGCGACAACGTTTATGGCAAGAGAGCGCGAGAATGTAGTAGAAGCATTTCCTGGCGATATTATTGGTTTACACAACCATGGCACTATTAAGATTGGTGATACCTTTAGTCAGGGTGAAGATCTTAAATTTACCGGTATTCCACATTTTGCGCCGGAGTTATTTAGGCGGGTAGTCTTACGTGATCCATTAAAAATGAAGGCACTGCAAAAAGGATTGATTCAGTTATCAGAAGAGGGTGCAACCCAGGTATTTCGTCCAATTCAAAGTAACGATTTAGTGCTTGGCGCAGTGGGTGTTTTGCAGTTTGATGTGGTCGCTTACCGGCTTAAAGATGAATATAACGTTGAGTGTTCCTACGAACCAGTACAAGTAGCCACGGCGCGTTGGATTGAATGTGATGATCCTAAAATGTTGGCAGATTTTGAAAGAAAAGCGGTAGAAAACTTGTCGTTAGATGCAGCTGATGAGCTGACTTATCTTGCGCCAAGTCGGGTAAATCTTGAATTAATGATAGAAAGGTGGCCTGATATTAAGTTCTTATCAACGCGTGAGCATTAGGCTGCCATGTAAAACACTGTTTTTAATAGCTAATTTAAAGTTTGGCCGTAAAAATATAACAGCCACTTTCTAAAGTCTTTCCTTTTATTACCGATAGCCTGTACATAGAACTAATGTACAGGTTGTTTATGGTCCATCTTAAGGACAAGAACGCACAAATAAGAAATAGCTTGAGGGTGGCTGCGGTCACCACAATGCTATTCATATGCTCGTTGTTATTTGGAGTAACACTTCAAGCTGCTACCGTAAAGTCAGCCGAGCCAATCACAGACCTTCGTATTCTTGTAGACGTATCTGGCAGTATGAAAAAGAATGACCCCAAAAACTTGCGTAGAGATGCGCTGCGTTTGTTAATTGGAATGGTCCCAGAAACAAGCCGAGTAGGGATATGGAGTTTTGGTAAATATGTCAATATGCAGGTTAAACCAGATTTCGCAACGAAAAAATGGAAAGTAAACGCACGTAAAGAAGCTAATACTATTCATTCCCTTGGTCAATATACCAATATAGAAGATACCTTAACTAAAAGTAGTTGGGATTGGCGAAGGCCTGACCCTAAGTGGGATCGCCATATGATTCTACTGACAGATGGCATGGTAGATATTTCTAAAGACTCAAACAAAGATAAGAAGTCTCGACAAAATATACTAGGAAAAATAGTTGCAAAGTTAAGTGCAGCAAATGTAAAAATTCACACTGTTGCACTATCAGAACAAGCAGATCATGATTTACTAAAAACGTTATCTAAAAAAACATCTGGGTGGTATGAATCTGTTGAGTCAGCAGAGATGTTACAACGATTGTTTTTACGTTTATTCGAAAAAACCAACAAGATGGACTCGCTACCATTAAATGATAATTTATTTGATGTAGATAAAAATATCAGTGATATGACTTTGTTGGTTTTTCGAAGTGCTTCGGGGAAGAAGACAAAGGTAATTAGACCAGACCATACAGTGTTAGAGTATAAGAAACCCACTAAAGGAGTTGAATGGTTTCAGGATAAAAGCTTTGACATTATTACAATTCGTAAACCTATCACAGGAAAATGGAAACTCGATGCAGATATTGATAAGGATAATAGAGTAAAGGTAATAAGTAACTTAAAATTACGTGTTGACCCGCTACCTACAGAAATTATTGAAAATGAATCAGTTAAATTAAAAGCATCAATTATAACTAAGGATGGATTGCTAAATGACAAAGAGATATTAGGTCTGACTGAAGTGATTTCTAAAAGCGTAAATTCAAAAGGTAAAGAAGTAACTCAAGCACTATCAGCAGCTAAAATAGCAGGTCAATACGAAGCCTTACTTGAAGGAACTAAAGATAAAGGCACATTGCAAATTATTTTAAAAGTTAATTCGCCTACTTTTAAGCGTGAATCCAGACATGAGATAAAAATTCACGATAATCCAGTTAATCTGAAGGTGTCAGCAACAACAAAAGGTTTTTTAATCGACGTACATGAAGATCCTAACCTAATTCAGACAGGCACATTGCAATTAGCACTGCGAATAGAAGGCAATAAAGGCGCATACTATGTCACAAAATCAGGTGCTCATCATTGGCAAGCAGTACTTGATAATAGTTTTGCAGGAAAACAGATTACGATAGATGCAACTGCGAACAGAATTGGAAACACCACATTTAAAAGCAGATTGTATGATCGACTACCAGAAGCAATGCTGCCACCTAAGGATCCGCTCACCATTTCAATAGAAAATGATGAACAAAGTTATATGCTTAAGACAGTGTTAGAGGATAATATTTTACAAACGGGCACATTAACGCTTAGTTACAATAATGCGAAAGATGCTAGTCCAGTCATAATCCCACAAGCTTCTAACAACATATGGGAAGTGGCTCTTCAGCAACAAGATTCAGGGAAAATGCTAATAGTTAATGCAACGGGTAATTTACTGAATGGAGAGAAATTCAGCAAAGATTATAAAGTAGAAGCGCCAGAATTTGAATTAGAAAAGAGTATAAGTGAAGAGCCAGATGTCTCAAAGAATGAAAGTATTGAAGAAGAACAGCAAAAGGATGAAGAGCAAACCGAAGCAGTAGAAGAAGATGAAACAAGTATTACAATTATCATTATTGCATTAATTCTATCAAATATAATTTTATTTGGTGGTGCTTATTTAGGTTATCGTTACTGGAAGAAAAAAAATCAGCCAATAGATGCTGAGCTTGATGCTGAAGAAGATGCTAATACAGATAAAGAAGTTGATGAACCAAAAGTGACTGAAAGTGAAGATACTGACTCCGAGTCATCTGAATCAAATAAAGGTAGTGACGATGAGGATTTTTCAGCGCAACGTAGAGAATCAACTTCACCTGAAGAAGTAGATCTTGATCTTGGCGAAGAGCCCGACGACGAGGATGAAAAAAAATCTGATGATGCAGGGCTAATAGATAAAGCATCAGCAGATGATCTACCGGATTTTGATGTAGATCTAGATACGGATATGACAGAAGAAGAGACAAAAGAAGAGACAAAAGAGAAACCCAATGAGTGAAGCGATGAGTACTTTGATTATTATTAGTGCAGAATTTGGAGTTGTATTACTCATCTTATTTGTTATGTTAGTTGTGATGTTTATTAAACGACGAACATCTGATAAGCAATATGTAACAAGTTTCATAGCTGATCATAAATCCAGTCAAGCTGGTAAACAAAACGAAATGCGTGAACTGATGGCATCTGAATCTTTGTTAAGTGGAAAAGATCTTGATCAGTTTCTTAATGACATTGCCTTATTAGAACGAAAATTGTACAAACGTATTTTGAATATGTATTTAGGCTTTGATCGTAAGTGCTTACCTGAAATTCGACACGTCCTATCTCAATTGAATCAAAGTTGGATTGGCACATTACAAAAAAATAAAAATATTTTATCGTCAGAAAATGCTTCTGAGGAAACAACTCATGGATTAAAGAGCAAAATTGATGTGTTAACTGCAGAAAATTTAAAGATAAACTCAGAACTTACTGAAGCAATGGAAACGATGGAAGATATTTTAAAAGAATATTCGCTTATGTATGCTGGGCAGGGTAATGAAAAAATGGATAAGCTTTCTAATGATTTTCAGAAGCTTAAGGACAAATCCAATTTGCACGGTAGCTAGTGCTGCATATGTTGGTGGCTATCACTGTGATGCTCATGGCTATTAGGGCTAACAAGGTTATAAACCCCGAATAGTATGATTAAGCTTCCTGCAAGTTGACGCACGATTGGTTTTTGTAAAAACTGCTTCATGGTAGCTGCTGCAGTTCCTAGTAGTAACAATGTTGGTAAAGTTCCTAAGCCAAATGCCAGCATAATTAATCCCCCTTGCAACATGTCTTGACTACTAAGCGCAAAAACCAACATTGCATAAACCATTCCACAAGGTAACCAACCCCATAGTGCACCCAGCATAAAAGCCTGAGAGAAAGATTTAACGGGTAGTAATTTATTACCGATAGGTTGGATGTGTTTCCAAATTAGATGACCAATACTTTCAATTTTACTGAGTGCTTGCCACCAACCAGCGATATAGAACCCTAGCAAAATCATGAATATTCCACTTAGCCAAGCTCCAAATTGTTGTGTGTTATGCGTGAAGATTGAGCTACTACTCTCCCCTATACCTGCAGCAATTAAACCAGCAATGACATAACTAGACAATCGTCCAATATTATAAAGCAAGTTGAAACCAAGCAGATATGGACGCGGGTTTTTATTAGTAAGCGATATACCCATGTTAAGGCTACCAACAATCCCTCCACACATGCCAACACAGTGAACTGAACCCAGTAACCCAGTCATAAATGCAGCAAGTAACGTGATTTCAGTGGACATATCGAGCTTTACTTTGGTGATAATTTTGCGCTGTGTTGTTTGGGATATGCTAGTTCAGAACTTAGCCGCCATTTTTCAGTATGCAATTGAATATACCATTTACCAGGAACCAGTTTTTCAACTAAACCGTGGTAGCTGTTACTAGGTGTTAGTGTCAGGCTAATATGCTGGTCATGGTTGGCGCGTGTTGCATGCAGAAGACTTAGGTTAACACTTTTAGGTAATGAGAAAGACGCTCCGGTAAGTTCAACTTGTACCGAATTATTTTCAGAGGTGATATTGAATTCAGCTTCGAGGCCGAGCTGCTTGGCTGCAATATCTCGTTCAATAACAAGATTAATTTCTTTACCGAGTCGGTAATAATCGTCATTGACTAGGCCGTCATCTGTGGTTATGGCAAGGTAAATCATTGCGATACCACCTAGCACAGCACTAAGTGGAATAAAAATCAGCATCCAAACGAGTGGTTGACGATACCAGTTAGTAGTTTTAGTAATGCTTTTCACTTTTATCTTCCTGTTGGGCCAAGGAAACGTGTTGGTTCGATAATCTGAATATCCGGATTATCCACCGCCGTGACAGTCATGAGTATTTCAGCACTACGTTTCTTAAGGTCATATGGGTCAATTTGTAATCGCAAAGGTACATCTAATACTTCACCAGATTTAATCTGTACAGTGTCAGATTTAATAATCATTTTCATTCCATCAATACCGGACACAGTGATTATGTAATGATGGTTTTGTTCATCCTTATTTATTATTTGTAACGAATAAGTATTTTCAATAAGACCCTCATCGGTTTCATTAAATAAACGTGTACGATCACGAAGGATATCTACCTCAAGAGGAATTCGGGTTGCAATCGCATATGCGAGGGAAACAGTCATTAAAATGAGTGCGGTTGCATAAACAATAATTCGTGGACGAAAAAGATTAACAGATTTTCCTTGTTTGGCATTTTCTGTGGTATAGCGAATTAGCCCGCGCTCATAATTCATTTTATCCATCACGCTATCACAGACATCAATGCAAGCTGAACATGCTATGCATTGGTATTGAAGCCCGTCGCGAATATCGATTCCGGTAGGACAAACCTGAACACAAAGCGTACAATCAATACATGATCCTAAACCTTTTGAATCTGGATCATCACTTTTTTTACGCGACCCGCGCGGCTCACCACGTTGTTCATCATAAGAAATAATAAGTGTATTGTCATCGAACATTGCGCTTTGGAAGCGAGCATATGGGCACATGTAAATGCACACTTGCTCACGCATGAAACCAGCATTTCCCCACGTCGCGAAACTATAAAAAATCACCCAGAACCATTCCCACGGGCCTAATGATAAGTTAACAATACGGGAAGCAAGCTCATCGATTGGAGTAAAATATCCAACAAATGTAAAGCCGGTATAGGCGGCAAGGGCTAACCACAAAAAGTGTTTAGTGGCTTTAACTCTTATTTTATATGCATTCCATGGCATTTTATCTAATTTAATTTGCTTTGGTCGATCGCCTTCAACTTTACGGGCAATCCACAAGAATAGCTCAGTCCAAACTGTCTGTGGGCAAGCATAACCGCACCAGAGGCGCCCGGCGATTGCAGTGAAGAAGAACAAAGCAAAGGCAGCAATAATTAGAATGACGGCAAAATAGAAAAAATCTTGCGGCCAGAAAGTAAGACCGAAAATATGAAATTTACGATTTGGTAGATCAAATAAAACTGCTTGACGGTTAGCCCAGTCTAGCCAAGGTACAATATAGTAGATACCTAGTAGGACAAAAACCCCGATACTACGCCACATTGCAAATAAACCACTTACTGCTCGCGGGTAAATCTTGGGGTCGCTTGCATAGAGTGAATCAGTGTTGTCTTTTTTTCCCATGCGTCGCTATTCTTTAATTTGGATCAACAAAACCCCACAACTGATGACACGTGGGCGAGTATATTGGTAGTTCGGCAGGTTAGTTTTGTTTAGGATTACACGGCCTGCGAAAGAAGCATGTCAATGCGCAAGATGTCGTGGTTAAAAGCCAGAACAAAAAAAATCCAATTGTGTAAGCACCCATACGACTAGTATCAGCAAAACGTGTTTCCTGAAGTAGTACCGAAGGGTCAAAGGCGGTAAAGAACAATATGGTTGCAACGCCGGCGGTTAAGAATGCTGGCCAAAGAATAGAAACGGCTTTTTGGCAAGTTGGTAATGCTGTGTCAGACATTGCACTTCCCCATACTGTTTTTGGATAACCTCAATCTTACTATATGTTTACTCCTTACTACTAGCTGACAAACTGTAAACATAGGCTGTCAGCACGTGAATTTTACCTTCATCAAGAAAATCTTTATGTGCAGGCATGATTCCGTTGCGTCCATCAGCGATTGAAGCCATCACAGATCGTTGTGACGCGCCATAAAGCCATGTTTTATCGGTTAAATCAGGAGCCCCAAGCGCTTGATTGCCTTTCGCATCCGCTGAATGACAAGCAACACATAGTTGCGAATATTTATCTTTACCCGCAGCGACAGCGGTAGGATTAGTGTCGCGTCCACCCAGACTAAGAATGTATTCTGATACATTAAATACACCTTCATTTCCGAGAATTTCTCCCCATGCCGGCATGGCGCCATTGCGTCCGTGGGCGATACTGGTTTTTATATTCTCAGGTTTCCCGCCATATAACCAATCATTATCTGTCAGGTTAGGAAAACCATGTGAACCTGCAGCATCTGAGCCGTGACAAATAGCACAGTAGTTATTAAATATACGTCTACCGGTTTTAAGGGCATCAGCATCAGCTGATAAGCTAACAATATCTTTGTCTAAATACGCAGTGTAAATAGGGCCAAAAGTATCTTCGGCGGTGCTCAACTCACGTTCATATTGTCCTTGTTGCGTCCATCCCAAAAGTCCTTGCCAAGAACCGAGGCCTGGATATAGAGCAAGGTAACCAACGGAGAAAATGATGGTGACGTAGAACATATTTTTCCACCAACTGGGCAGTGGATTATTAAGCTCGACTAAATCTTCATCCCAGACATGATCCATTGGCTCACCATCAAGCTGTGAACCATCAGACGGCTTTTTGTTCATCCAACTGACTAACCACCACATAGCAATGATGCCGGCTACTGAAAGGATGGAGATAAACCAAGGCCAAAAATTACTTGTGAAATCAAACATGGTGCTTGTTACCTGATTTTGATTGGTGGTTAACATGGTC
>Ga0316207_10000195_pt1 | contig 120879 bp, 114 predicted proteins | sample 6weekpyrite_MG_FD_204943 | JGI IMG/M metagenome (GOLD analysis project Ga0316207, IMG submission 204943) | Microbial mat bacterial communities from mineral coupon in-situ incubated in ocean water Damariscotta River, Maine, United States -... | ecosystem: Environmental > Aquatic > Marine >...
AATTTTCATCAGCTAATGTTTCTACCTCATGTATTGTCGCTACAAGATTATTCAATTTTATAATGTTTGAACTTAAATCTGTAGATGAACGCTCTGAGGTACTAACGGTTTCTTCAATTATCTCAATAGTATCTGTTAATGTTGAACGCATATTTATCGATGTAGAGTTTAACTGAGTAATATTTTCAGCATTATTATTCATGTTTTCACTTGTATCATTAATTGCTTGTACCACAACATTAACGGTACTTTGTATTTCAGATAATTGACTTCTAAATTTAGTAGTTTGTTTGACAGCTATTGTAGTTTTGAACTTTTATTAATTTCTATATGAACCTTAATAAGTATTTTATGTGGTGAAGAAGCTTCACCATCAAGCATGAACAACTTTATTTCTTCCAGCTTTTTTTGCTTTATACAGAGCATCATCAGCTCTATCTATCATTGCATCAATATTCTCATCTAGTTTGTACTGTGTGACTCCAAAGCTTGCAGTTTTTCTCTTTACTATTTTGAATTCGTACTCTTCAATTGAACTGCGTAATGTTTTAGCCAATTGTGTTAATCCCTTTAAATCGGTTTTAGGAGAAACAATTAAAAACTCCTCTCCTCCCCAACGTCCAACGATATCTGTCTCTCTAGTCTTAGCTTGAAGTATATTGGCAATTTCAAAAAGCACTTGATCACCTGCTTGGTGTCCATATGTATCATTGACTTCTTTAAAGTAATCAATATCAATTATAATAACGCCAAATGGAGTTTTATACCTATTTGCTAAACGTAACTGTTCATTAAGTGTTTCTTCGAGTTTCATACGGTTATATAGTTTTGTTAAAGTATCTGTGATTGAAAGATGCTTGAGTTTTTCATTTGAATCTAGTAACTCTTCAGTTCTTTTCTCTACTTTTTTCTCAAGTGAACTGTTTAGCTCATCTAACTCTTTTGAGTAAATGTTTATTCTCTCAACCATGTCTACTACAGCATTATGAACTATACCAACTTCGTCTATTCTCTGCGATTTATCTAATGTAAAGTTATGTTTTTTTGGATCATACATTGATACGTTTTTACTTAAATGGCGAAGATGTCTAAATTCTCTTTTAATATAGAAAAGAAAGAGTAGTAATAATGAAAATATCGCAATAATAATATTTGAAGTCATCCTCTTATTCTGCTCCAACATAACTTGATAATCATGGTCATAAAACTCTATATGAATTGCACCAATTTCTTCGCCTATATCATTATCAATCAATACTTTTTTAATGCTACTGTATGTATCACCGTGATTATAATCGATTTTTTTATCTAAAGAGTGATTATAGTTAAAGAGGTTATTCTTATGTATATCTCTTAAAACCATAGATTTGATATCACTATTTTGGTTGACTATTTCTTGAAGATATTCTTTATTAGCTTTGTTTATTCCAAGTGAAAGATTCAATTTAACAATTGGCAAAATTGTGTTCATTAAAAGTTGGTTTTTTGATTTTTTTGACTTAATAAATTGTTGTTCTATATTACTGGTAAAAGTATATCTGTCAATTCCAGCTACTAGAATAGTAAATACTATAAAAGCAAATATAATTTTGATTTCAATTTTAATATTTCTCATCATTGTGTGTTGCTTTTATAGATTTTAGAGATGTTTAATAAGGTACTTTTAATAGTTATTCCTTCGTCTCTAAGCTTTTTTAAATTTAGATATGGTTTAATATATCTACGAATTGATATTGAAGTTGAAACACCAAAATCTAGTAGTTTAGGACTATATGACATGGTAAGAATATGATGTTTATTTGAAAACTTAATTATAGTTTCAGTTGTCTTTTTATCAGTATTAAGTAAAAAAATTAATTGTGCATTTTTACACGCATGTACATCTATAAATAACTTACTCTTGACATCAATGGTATGGCTTTTAATACCATTTGGATAACTTTTATCGATATTTTTTGCTAATTTGTTAGATATCGAAATATCTTTTTCACTATGTAAAATACAAATATTCATACTGTCAGAAATTTTCTTATATTGACTGCTAAAAACTATTACTCTTGGTATCAACTTTGAAAAAATTGTTAAGTTTTCAGCATCGTACACTGCTGCACTAACTATTGTTGAAGCAAGAAGTATAATAGAAGTGAAAAGAAGTTTAAATTCTGCCATTTTTACAAGTTTAGTATCTCTTTGTCGTTTTATTAAGATGTATTATACAGCATTAAATATATTTACAGTAAGATTCCATATATATAAGATAAATATTAATAAATAACAAAAGGTACTATATATTAATGAACTTTTTCAACAGAACCTTTATATCAATGCCATTAATTTTTTCAACATTAACTATTGTTAATGCTTCAGTACAAATAGATGAAAATGATTTTGGATCATTTCTTGAAAGTGTTAGTGATATTGCTACTAAAAATCTTTTAAATGTAGATTATCTCCCATCAGTTGTTACAGTAATAGAGGCACAAACATTTCAAAATGCAGGAATACAGACTATATCTGAAGCTTTAGATATGCTACCAGGTTTTCAAATGCAGCTAAGTCCGGTTGGTTTATCTATGACAACTGTACGAGGTTTAAAAAATCCCAATGCTTACCTTTCTGATAAAACAAAAGTCTTGATTGATGGAGTGGCAATCAATAATGAAGTTGCGGGAAGTAGCCATTTCTATCTCGACTTTCCAATACAATTAGTTGATAAAATAGAAGTTCTTCGTGGGCCAAACTCCGCTATTTATGGTGCTGGTTCATTTTATGGCACAATAAATATTGTCACAAAACTTAATAATCAAGCAACTGAAAATCAATTTTTTCTAGGAACAGGTAGTTATAGGCATAGAATATCTGGAGCAAGTATCAATACCTCATTTGGCGATTGGAAGATATCTGCTGACACCTATTACAAGAAAAATGATAAAGCACTTGATGTTAAAAATGAGATTCGTAAAACTGATGAAGATATGGAAGATCTATCTATCGGTTTAAAGGCAGTTAATGGTAATTTAGAGTTCCATACTCGTTTAAAACAAAGTAATTATGGAAATTTTTATAGTTTTGAGGGACTACTCAATCCAATTGAACAAAGGGATGAGGGGCATAAAAATACCTACTTCTTCTCCCAACTATCTTATAAAAGCAATTTTAATGAGTATAAATTAGAAACAAAGGCAAGTTTTTCACACCGTAGACACGAAATGAAATCTAATTCTGCTGGTATAAAAAATATTTCTGATTTTTTTTCAACTGTTGATATAGACATGCAAGATGGTTTTTACACTCATGATAAATCAAAGGAAGAAAACCTTGAATTAGAGTCAGTTTTAACATTTCCAACTATTAACAAAAATAATATCCTAATAGGGCTTGGTCTGCGTCAAGCTGATATTACTTATGATAATTTTTATAGTAGTGTTGAAGATACAATTACTAAAAATAAAGATGCAATACTTAACCATCCAAATTATTCAGATTTTAGGTATCGACAAGATAAAGAGTCCGCATTTTGGGCAAATCCAACAACAACATTATTGCCACAAAATACTAAACGAACGATACGATATGGTTATATTCAGGATTTAATTGTTTTAAATGAAAATGTTGACTTAATACTTGGACTTAGAGCTGATGATTATTCAGACTATGATTTACAAATCAACAATAGAGCAAGTTTGGTTTATAGAACGGCTAATGAAAGTTTAATATTTAAATTACTCTATGGTTCGGCTTTTCGTGTACCAACCCTTATTGAAGCATACCATAATGGACATATTAATACTCGTGCTGGAGATAGAAATATAGAGCCTGAAAAGACATATACATATGAAATTGTAGGTATATATAAACCAGATCTAAACCATAAATTCTCATTAAATTTATTTCGTTCAGAACTAGAAGATATAATTGACTTAGAACAGTTGCCATATACCGATCCTGGTTATAGAAATTATAAAAAAAGAGATAGTCAAGGTTTGGAATTTGAGTATTTTTTTCGTACAGCAACAGAACATAACTTTTATCTAAATGCAACCTATCTAGATACAATATATACACTTCCTCCAGAACCAGCTGTTAAAGATTTTGTTGGCACAGGTATTTCAGTTAATACAGTTTCTGATGGGGGTGTTGATGTAAGTATGCCTGATATTTCAAAAGTAATGGTAAAAGCAATGTATGTCTATACACCCTCATCTGATTTATCTATAGGATTTAATTGGCGTTACTTTTCAGAAACAACAGAAACAAGACTATCTTGGGTAACCAATGATTCAACTGTTGATGATGTACATATTTTAGATACAACAGTTAACTACTATTTGACACCTTCGAGCAAACTTCAGCTTACAGTTAAAAATATATTTGATGAAAATGTTAACATGCCAAGTTATTATTATCAAGTCAATGGAGGGGTGCTTAGAGAGGGGAGAAATTTTTTCTTAAACTATACATTAATGTTTTAAGTAAATACAAGCTATAAAACCAAAGGCTAAGTAATGAAAGATAGTGAAATTTACTCAGAAGATGAGCTAGAACAAGAGAAAGCTTTTTTTAAACAAGTTGATATTAATACAATAGAGCAAAAAGCTAAAAAGAAATCATTAAATATTAGACTGTATGAAGATGATATTGAGAAGATTAAAGCAATCGCTTTAAATGAGGGTTTACCTTATCAAACGTTTTTATCGTCTATGATACATAAATTGGCTGTTGGTAAATTAAGAGCTGTTTAACTTCAGAACACCCTATCATTTCACCTCTTGTTAAAGTTGTGAAATGATATTTTTTATCTTCACTAGTATTAAGTCTTAAAGGTATTTAACTCACTATTTAGTTGTTTAGAGTTTTTCAATAACACTTCAACTGCTCCTACTATCTCTTGTGTATTAGAAAAATTTTCATCAGCTAATGTTTCTACCTCATGTATTGTCGCTACAAGATTATTCAATTTTATAATGTTTGAACTTAAATCTGTAGATGAACGCTCTGAGGTACTAACGGTTTCTTCAATTATCTCAATGGTATCTGTTAATGTTGAACGCATATTTATAGATGTTGAGTTTAGCTGAGTAATATTTTCAGCATTATCATTCATGTTTTCACTTGTATCATTAATTGCTTGTACCACAACATTAACGGTACTTTGTATTTCAGATAGTGATTTCTGTGTTCTCTCCGCAAGTTTTCTAACTTCATCAGCAACTACAGCGAATCCTCTACCATGTTCACCTGCACGTGCAGCTTCAATAGCTGCATTAAGTGCAAGAAGGTTTGTTTGTTCAGCAATGTCTGAAATAACAGTTAGTACATTTTTAATATCCTCTGCTGATTGAGTAAGTTCATTAAGTTTCTCGGACATACTATGTTCAACTTCAGAAGTGCGCTCAACATCTTTTGTAAACTTCTCAATTATATTACCAATTTCTTGAAGATTTTCATTAGCCCTCTCAATACGCTCTTTAGTATTGGTAGTGTCATCACTGGTTTTATTAAGTTCGTTTTTCATTGTATCGCTATCAACAGCTATCTGGTTCATAGATGATTGCTGTTTACTTGAACTTTTATTTAATGAATCAACGATAGCATTTATTTTTACAGTTGCATCATCTGTTTGATTAGCAGAAGCTTTAGCTGTATTTAAAATATTGCGAAGTGAACTTATAAAGTTATAAAATGTCTCTTCACTAGCTGTATTATATTTGATGTCGATAGTAAAATCATTGGTTTGTGTAATATCGCTAACATGCTTCATAATATCCATAGATCTTAAATATTGGCTTGTTATCATATAAACAATATAGCCCAATGCTATTGCTTCCATAACTACGAATGAGGCATGTAGAAATGTTATGTCCCATCCGCAACCATAGTTGAATAAAATAATTTTTATATCACCTATAGAGACATTGTTTAGTTGTAGGTATGTAAATAGAAGATGATGTACAGCAATTGTTAATGCACTCGCAATAACTGGCATTACATCTTTGTAAAGTGACATAAAAGCTAGTACTACAAATACATGAAAATGCATCTCTATACGACCTAAATGTTGTTGAATCATAATTATAGGAAATCCCATAATCAGCATACCAATAAGTATGCGAGATGTTGAAGTACCTGGATAAAGTCTATAGACTAAATATGCTAATCCAGTTAGAACTCCTCCACCAAATATCCCTATAAAATATGTATCATAAGTTAAAGAGGTAGCAAAAGAGACAATAAGCCAATTAACTATAAATATATATATGAATGCTTTATCAGCATTTTTTGCCTCATTATGTAAATTTTTCTGCGTCAATGATGATAATCCACTATAATTACCTAAAAACTCTGCTAACTTCATTTAAACTCCTTTTTTATATCAGTAACAATAGATTTTGTATCAAAAGGACGTGTGTAATACATATACTTTAGCTCAAAATTCTGTTGTCTACTATTTTTAATTAAGTAAAGATACCCTGTATGGGAAATCTCACCATCACCTCTTAATGAATCACTACTATATGCTTTTAAATCACTCATGAGTTTAAAAGTCTCATTTTGCTCTAAATCTAAGCCAATTAACTTCTTATGAAAATAGTGTGCATACTCCTTTGCTCCATCACTATCTTTTGCAATGTCTATAAAGTAAAATGCCACTTTTTTAGAATCATTAAACTCATCAGAGATTAAAGCTATCTCTTCAAGTGATGGCATACAAATTGTTTCACAGCCAACATATCCAAAATATAGCAAAATAACCTCTATCTCATTTTTTACATTAAAAGGTAGTTCAATATTTTCTTCAAATGAAACTTTTCCTTGTCTATCTTCTGTTAATAATAGTAGAGGAAATCCAAGTATAACAAGTATTATAACAACTAATAAGCTTACTATTATTTTACTATTTAATATTTTTATTAGTTTCATTTAGTTCCTTTTGTTATTTTATCAAATTTAAACTGAATTGAATATTTGTAAATTAAGTTTTTTAAAGTTAGATAGCTTATTAAGTTAAGTTTGGTTAATTGGCAACGAACTTTTTAAATAATATGATTTTGAGATATGTAGTTCAATGTAAGCTTATACATTAGACTTAATTAAAATATATATTTAACTTCCATAAATGCGTATCTTCCTTGCATTTGATAGTCATCAAGCTCACCTAAAGCACCTTGTGATGGAGATGGCTCGTATATCTTTTTATCAAATATGTTTCTTGCACTTATATTTAAAGTTATATTATTTTTAGTTCTATAGCTAATACTAGCATTTGTTATTGAGTAGTTGTCTATTTTTTCTCTTGTATCACCAATAGCACGTTTCATATCTGCTATCCAAAAAAGTTCAACATTTGTGTATAGGTCTCGTGAAAAACTCCAATCTAGCTCTGCGTGAGCTAAATTTTTAGGGGCATCAGTCACTTCTTGATTAGTTGTTTCATCTTTTGTATATCGATAAGCATAATCAGCTTTAAGTGTTAATTCTTTAATTGGTTGGTAATTAACTTCTAGTTCTACTCCATAACCAGTTTGTTCACCAACATTGTCTAAACTAACACCTTTTGCATCAATTAAATCTTTAGCTTTGTAATAATAAAAATCAATCACACCTCTTAGCTTATCTGTTGGATAATAGTCAAAGGCCAACTCTAGTGTATCAATTTTCTCAGGCTCTACATCTATGTTTCCTATTCCTACAGGATTATTTTTTACGTAAAGTTCAATCAATGAGGGTGCTCTAAATGCACTTCCATATAGCAGTTTAGTTGTAAGGGTATTAGAAGTTTGCCATACAAGTGCTAAGCGTGGGTTTACCGTATAATCAGTATCAGAAAAATAATCATATCTTACACCTGTAGTTAGTTCCCAGTTTGGAGAAAATTGCCACTCATCTTGTACACTTATAAAAAATACTTTTCTATTTACATCTGGCATATAAATTGTATTGTTAAGTCCTCTGCCATTTGTGAGTGTACCATTGACTATACCTTCTGTTCCATTAATTACGTCTGGACCAAAATTTTTATTTTCAATTGCTTCAAATTTTCCAAAAGAAAAACCTCCACTTATACGAACCATATGGTTTTCATATCTATTTGTTAATAGAGTACTTTTATAGGATATTGTTTTTTCAATATCACCAGGTGTACCAATATAACCATCGCTAAAAGTTACCACTCCTCCTACAGGTTGTCCCCCAAAATTTCCATCTGTCCCAATAGGAAGAGTTGTGCCAGCAGGGAAAATGTGTAAAAATGATTTAGTTTTATTATAAGATAGTGCAAGTTTATGTTCTAGTTTAATTTCATCGTTCAATTTTTGTGTATAGTATGTGTCTGCATGAATACGTTCATTACTAAAAGTTCCTTTAGGGTCAAGTGCATTAGCAATACCTGTACCTGTTCCTCCATCACGTATAGCATTTGCCCAAATATTAATTTTTAAGTTTTTACGTTCTATAAAAAGATTAAAATTGTATTTTTTAAATTCACTGTTTATTGTTCCTGGTGATAGTGATGCACTAGTGCCAAATGGTAGTGCAGTATCAAGAATTTTTTGGAAGTCTGTTTGAAAAATACGTCCATCATCACCATCACTACTTGAAGCAGACAGATTAAAAGAGTAAGAAAAATTATCTTTTATGTCACCATGGTTTAACCATACTTCACCTGAGTTAAATGAACCATAACGAATACCTGATTCAATACTTCCTGAAAAGTATTCAGCATCTTTTGTGATAATATTGATAACACCAGAGTATGCGTTTGCTCCATAAAGTACAGATCCTGGACCCCTTACAATTTCAATACGTTTTACTGCACTTAATGGAAGGTCTAAATGTGTATTTGGTGCGGCTATTTTTAGTGTTTGAGTAGATGTCCCATTCATTAAAATCATAATTTGAGGGTTGTATTTTGTATGAATCCCACGAATATCATATTGTAGAGTTTGGTATTGTGCACTCGATGGATATAGATGTAGCCCTGGAACTTTTTCCAAAATTTCATTTAATGTTCTAGCACTTGAATGGGCAATATCTCTATCTGTAATTACTGTTGCAATTGATGGTGCCAAAGAGAGCGGTTTAGCCGTTCCTGTTGAAGTAGATATCGGAATATCCATTAACTCTTCTAAAGTTAGCGTACTCATTAAATCATAATCATTATTTGCATTTAGCGTAGTTACTAATATTGTTGACAAGGCTAAAGATATGTGTAACTTCATATAGATTCCTAATTTAAACAATTATTCAATATTATAAATTAAAGTAAATTAAAGCTTACTTCAAATTTGGCTTTATAAATTCTTTCAATGTTATTTTTGTTTTAGCATTTGCCATTCTCAATATATTTAATACCCATAAAATCTAAGACAGTAATTTAGTAAGATTTATTTCCTAAATGTTAAAATTTTAACAAGAATGATAGAGATAAATAGGGCATGAAAAAAAGGTCAAATTTATACAGCAGAACATTGGATGACACTTGAGGGTAGAAAACTAAAATAGTTTTAGAGCTACTCAAAGAGGAGTAGACTATTAGTCAAATATCTACCCACAGCTACAACTATTCAAAACAAGAAGAATCAGTTTTTTGATAATCTATCTTTAATATTTGATGTTGGTGGTGCAACTAAAACTTATAGAGATGAGATAAAAGATTTAAAAGAGGGAGTTAAAAACTATATTCATAAATAGAATTTTAAGAGATTTCATTCAAGTATAGCTTATCAAAAACCAATGAATGTTTATCTTGAATATCTCAAAAATGTAGTGTAAGGTAACAACTGGAGATGGAAATAAATCAAGCTATTAAGTTGTCTTGATTTTTAGGGGGCGTTGTACCTGAGTGTTTCTTATGGTCTTAGCAACTTTCAAACCCTTTTTTTAACTAGCAATTTGGGTATAATTAGCAATAATAAATATGTTATAATTTTTTTTAATATTATTACTAGGAAATGAAAATTTTTAAATTTACAATTATTTTAAGTTTATCTGTTTATTTGTTTGGTTTCATCGGTAGTATACCTGATCCATTTGCATCACCTATTTGGCCAGCTACAGGTTTTCAAATAGCTATGTATTTTCGCTATGGAAACAGGGCACTTTTTGCTATGACACCAGGTATTGCAATAATAATGTTTCAATCTGGCTATATTGGTGGTTTGGGACTTTGGCCTTCAGTAGCTTTTGCTTTAGTTGGTGTTACAGCAATGATAAGCGAAGCAATACTTACAAGATATTTTACAAAACCATCTAAAAACTTTTTAAATGATGAAAAATCATTTTTACGTTTTACTTTCCTTGGCGCACCAATTGGTGCACTTAGTAGTTCACTTCAAGGAGTTAGTCTTTTATCGTTTTTTAATGCATATCCATCAACTATTGATAATTATATTCCATATGTTGTATGGTTGTCAGGAAACATTATAGGAGCTTATGTTTTGGTCCCACTATTAACGATTAAAAAAGAAGACATTACAATCATAAAAGAATACTATAAACAAATAATTGGGTACTCATTTGTAATAATGTTATTAATTTATATTTATACTTACAATATTTTTCTTGATAAAATGTCAACTGCATTTATTGTTTTATTGATAGTACCAATTTACTTTTTAATAAAGCTACAAAAATATGCTGTTATTGTCACAGTTTTATCTTCAACAACTATTTTATTTATAATTTTACATCTAAACAATCGTATTGTAAAAAGTGAAGACTTTTCACTTTATAATATGCTTAATACACAATTATATATATCAGTTATCTTAGCAGCCTCAATGATTTTTTTCAATCAGCTTAAGAGGAATACTCATTTGTCTGAAAAATTAAAGTATCAAAATGAAACATTAAATGATTTGGTTAGCATTCGAACGGCAGAACTTGAAAATATTAATAAAAAGTTAGTTGAATCTGCAAATACTGATTCTTTGACAAATATATATAATCGAAGGTATTTTTATGCAGTGGCAAGTGATATTATTAAAATTTCTAAAAGAGATGATACAGTACTTTGTTTTGCAATGATTGATATTGATAACTTTAAACAAGTGAATGATACGTATGGACATGATATTGGAGATAAGGTAATAGTGTCTACGGTAACTTTAATAAAGGAACAAATAAGGAGAAGTGATATTTTTGCAAGATTTGGTGGTGAAGAATTTATTATTCTTTTTCCAAATACAAACCTAGAAAGAGCATTGATTATATTAGAAAAAATAAGATTTTCCATAGAAGACAATCCAATTGTAAATAATATAAAGTCAACTGTGAGTATAGGTCTATCAGAGTTTAATAATAAATCAGATGACATTAATAATGCAATAAAACGTGCTGATATTGCATTATATAAATCTAAAAAATCTGGAAAAAATATTATTTCTACATAATTGTATTATGCTGATTAAAGAGTCTTACTCTTATTTTTAGTTTTCAAGCTCTTATCAATGGTCTCTTGTTTAAAAACGCTAATAGACTTCTTGCAAAACTCTAGTAGCCATCAGCTTCACAAAGAGGGTTTTAATCAAGGCAGATGTTCCTAAGCGTAGCCAAAGCTACGGTTAGGGTTATCTAACGAAGAGTAAAGTTCTCTTTGTGAAGCCCGTAGGGAGTCTAAAGAAGTGGCAATCTTGCACAAAAAAATATTTTAACCTTAGCTATAGCTAGGCTTAAAAATTTATTTTGCACAACCTCACCACTTCTTTAGCCTCTGATGACTGCTAGAGTTTTGCAAGAAGTCTAATAAGTTCTTTTGGTACATAAGCTCTAAAATAGTAACTACCTGACTTATTAACAAGTCCCAAAACCTTACCGTTTTACCAAAATTTAATAAAAATAACACTATAATTGCGCCGAACAAAGTGACAAGTAGGGAAATCTAGGCATTTATGTTTAGGTTGGTACGAGCAAAGCCCGTATTTACGCTATCCGAACAGACTTTGTAAATTAATTTTGGAGATATATATGAAAAAAGTTTTACTACTTTTATTAGCATTAGCTGGTGTTGCATTCGCTTCTGAAGGAAACGTTGCAAACGAAACATTAAAAGCATACTCAGTAATAGCTGCTGGTGTTGGTCTTGGTCTAGCTGCTCTTGGTGGAGCAATTGGTATGGGTCACACTGCTGCTGCTACAATCGCAGGTACTGCACGTAACCCAGGTCTTGGTGGAAAACTAATGACTACTATGTTTATTGCACTTGCAATGATTGAAGCACAAGTTATCTATACACTTGTTATTGCTCTAATCGCTCTATACGCTAACCCTTTCTTAGGGTAATTTACGTTAAAAAAACGTGAATTTCTTCACGTTTTTAGTAAATTACGAGTTTTAGATATTTGCAAAGCAAATCTAAAACTCAGGCAACTACATTACGGGCTTTGCCCACATTTTCTAACTAATTTTTTTACTACTATCTATTTAAACCAAATTTACACAATATTACAGTAAAATCTCATTAAAATTTTTTAAGGGTATTTATATGCCAAGAGCATTGCTTAGCGTTAGTGATAAAAATGGAATTGTAGGATTTGCAAAAGAGTTAATAGAACTTGGGTTTGAAATAGTAAGTACAGGTGGTACATTTAAACTTTTACAAAGTAGTGGAGTTGATGCTATTGAAATTAGTGATGTTACTAACTTTCCTGAAATGTTTGATGGACGTGTAAAAACATTAAATCCATTAATCCATGGTGCAATTTTACATAGACGTTCAAATGAAAATGATGTAAAATTAGCACATGAACATGGAATGGTGGGTATTGACTTAGTCTGCGTGAATCTTTACCCATTTAAAGCGACGATTGAACGTACTGATGATTTTGATGAGATAATTGAAAATATTGATATTGGCGGACCTGCTATGGTTAGAAGTGCTGCTAAAAACTTTGCTGATGTTATGGTCGTAACTGATGCTCATGATTATAATATAGTAATTGATGCAATGAAAAAAGATCATGCAGATGTAGATTTTAGACGCTCTTTAATGGTTAAAGCTTATGAACATACAGCAGCGTATGATAGCATGATTGCTAATTATATGAATGAGCGTTTTAATGATGGTTTTGGAGATAAACAGTTCATTGTTGGTTCAAAAGTTATGAGTACTCGTTATGGTGAAAATCCTCATCAAAAAGGTGCACTTTATCAGTTTGATAACTTCTTTACAACTCATTTTCATCCTTTAAAAGGTGAACCAAGTTTTAATAACTTTACAGATATGCATGGTGCGCTAAAAATTGCTGCTGCATTTAATGAACTTCCTTCTGTATGTATTGTAAAACATGGTAACCCTTGTGGTTTTGCTATAAAAGATACTCTGTTTGAGAGTTATACTGAAGCACTTAAGTGCGACCCAATCTCAGCATTTGGTGGAGTTGTTGCAGTAAATGGCACTGTAGATAAAGAGTTGGCATTAAAGATGAATGAGATATTTTTAGAAGTTATCTTAGCAGCTGACTTTACAGAAGATGCACTTGAAATTTTTTCTTCTAAAAAACGTATAAAACTTTTTGCACAACGTCAAGATAAATTATCAATCCCAGGTGATTTAAATGACTTTAAACATGTTGAGGGTGGTTTCGTTTACCAACATGCTGATGAAGTGACAGATGATGAAGTTGCTAATGCAAAGTGTGTCAGTGATGTTGAAGCTAATGAACGTGAGTTAGATGATGCAAAAATTGCGTGGCAAGTGGCTGCACTTACAAAATCAAACTGTGTGATTTATGTAAAAAATGGTGCAACTGTAGCTATTGGTATGGGAATGACTAGTCGTGTGGATGCTGCTGTTTGTGCTTTGAAAAAAGCAGAAGATATGGATATTGATGTCAGTGGAGCGTCACTAGCTAGTGAAGCATTTTTTCCATTTAGAGATAGTGTTGATGCAGCTGCAGCTGCAGGTGTAAAAACTATTATTCAACCAGGTGGTTCAATTCGTGATGATGAAGTTATAGAAGCTGCTAATGAACATGGTATATCTCTTTATTTTACAGGTATACGTCACTTTTTACATTAAGGATAAATTGCTTTGTCATCAAAACAGATTACACTTTCTGGCTTTGTCTCTAAAGTTCAGCAAATATCGTTAAAGGTTGCGAATAAAAACTTCACATCTTTAACGGTGCTGGATAATATTAAGAATGAGCCAATGTTTGTAATGGTAGACAAAGATAGATATGATATACTTGTTGAGCAAGCTGGGTTGATTGAAGAGACTCAAAGTGAAAGAAAAAAAGATCCAACACAAGCACAACAGCAACTTTTGAAAATTAAACATAGATTTCCTTTTTTTGAAGGTATATCTGATGAAGATATTGTTGCAATTACTGAAAATGTACGTTTTGTTAAAATGAAAAAGAGCGAAACTATTTTTCAGCAAAGTGAGATTGAACAAGACATCTATATAGTTCTAAAAGGTTCTGTTGGAATTTATATTAGAGATATAGATAATAAAAGAGTTACTTTAGCTACACTTGAGAAAGGGGCGGTATTTGGTGAAATGGCTTATATAACAGATGAACCTAGAACAGCGAATGCTGCCTCACTTAGTAATGGTACACTAGTCTTAGGTTTTAGAATAATTGACCAACTAGATGGAATGGAAAAAGTTTTTAATAGCTTGTATATTAACTTTATAGATATACTTGCCCAAAATTTAAAAAATACAAATCAAAAATTGTTTACTAAATAGATGAAAAATAATCCAAAATATATAGTTTTAATTGTTGATGATAGAGATGACAATCGTTATGTTGTTAAAGTTCTTTTAGAAGAGGAGTTTGACAATTTAGAGTGTATTGAAGCATCTTCTGGAGATGAAGCATTAGAGATTGTTAAAGAAAATAAAATAGATTTAATACTACTTGATGTACAGATGCCTAAAATGAGTGGTTTTGATGTGGCACGAGAGTTGCAAAAGTCTGAGACAGAGTTATATATTCCAATTGTCTTTTTAACAGCAGTCTTTACTACTGATGAGTTTGAACAAGAGGGTTTAAACTTAGGTGCAATAGATTATCTGAAAAAGCCAATTGAAAATAGAGAGCTTATAAATAAGGTGCGTCTGTATTTAAAGATATTTGAGCAGCAATTAGCTCTTCAAGAGTTCAATATTGAGTTACAAAAAAAAGTAGAAATTGGGATTGAACAGAATCGTTTAAATGAAGAGATGATGTTACAGCAATCGCGTCATGCACAGATGGGTGAGATGTTAGCTATGATTGCACATCAATGGAGACAGCCTTTAATGGAGATTAGTACTACAATTGCAAAACTTCAAATGCAGGTTGAACTAAATAAATTGCAAGTACACGAGATGCCTACTATACTTGAGACAATGGATTCCACTGTACAGTTTCTATCTTATACATTAGATGATTTTAGAGATTTTTTTAAACCAAGAACTGCAAGTGCAGAGGCAGATATAAATGCAATTTTAGACAAAGCTATAGAATTTATGGCATCTTTATTAGGTTTTCACAAAATTATAGTTAAAAAAGAGTACAATTTCAAAACAAAACCACATATATATGGAAATGAGTTACTTCAGGTTATAATTAATTTGATAAAAAATTCCATTGAAGCATATGTTCAAAACGGTATTGTAGATGGTATTATTACTATAAAGGGTAAAGAGAGTCCAGAAGTATTTAAAATAGTTGTTGAAGATGAGGCAGGTGGAATAAGTTCTGAGATTAAAACAAGGGTCTTTGAACCATATTTTACAACTAAAGATGAATTAAGTGGAACAGGGTTAGGATTATATATGTCAAAAACAATAGTTGAGAAACATTTACATGGAGTACTACGTTTGAAAAATACTAAAAAAGGATTGGAGGCAATAGTAAAAATATGAGTAAATTAGAAAAATTAAGTGAAGAGCTAAGAGGTAGAAGTCTACTCTATGTAGAAGATAATGAAAATGTACGTGAAAAAGTAGTTAGTCTATTACAGCTTTTTGAAATTAACATTATAGAAGCTAAAGATGGTAAAGAGGGTCTTGTAATGTTTAGACGCCATCGTCCAGATATTATTATGAGCGATATTAATATGCCAAAAATGAGTGGTCTTGATATGGCAGCTGCAATTAGACGAATTGATCAAGATACACCAATTATTATGATAACAGCATATAAAGATGAAGAGCTTCTATTTGATGCTATAGAGCATCAGATTAACCGTTATATGATGAAACCAGTTAATAAAAATCAGATAATTGATGCTCTACAAAAGTGTGTAGAGATTATTAAACGTCGTCCTAAAACAATAACATTCCAAGATGGTTTAATGTACGATATAAGTAAAAAGCAGCTTTTCAGAGATGAAGAGATTATAGTTTTAACAAACAAAGAGATCAAATTGTTAGAGCTTCTTGTTAATCATAGAAATATGGTTGTTACATATGACATGATTGAACAGTCACTATGGAAGGGTGGCGGTATGACAATTGAAGCCTTAAGAACATTAGTTCGTAGCTTTAGAAGAAAAAGCCATCCTGATTTAATTCAGAATCTTTCAGGTATTGGCTATCGTTTAGAGGTAGATGAGTAGTCATAAGTGCTATTTTAGCACTTAGTTAACTTGATTGACATTGACTAAACCTATATGCTATAATTCGTGCAATTTAAATTCAGGAATAAACTTTGAGTAATAGTCTATATGAGACGTTAGGTATTAATAAAAATGCAAGCGCAGATGAAGTTAAAAAAGCGTATCGTCGATTAGCACGAAAATATCATCCTGATATTAATAAAGAGGCTGGCGCTGAGGATAAGTTTAAAGAGATTAATGCAGCATATGAAATTTTAAGCGATGCAAAAAAGCGTGGACAGTATGACCAATTTGGTGATTCAATGTTTGGTGGTCAAAATTTTCATGATTTTGCATCTTCGCAACAGACACAAAATGTTGATTTAGATGAAATATTACAATCTATATTTGGTGGTGGAGCTGGCGGTGCAAGAGGTGGTTTTGGTGGAGGCGGAGGCTTTGGTGGCTTTGGCGGACAGCAAAGCGTCAACTTAGATATTGAGAGTTCAATAACAATAGCGTTTCAAGTATCTATACTTGGCGGTAAACACAATGTTCATGTAAATAATGATAGTTTTGACATTAAAATTCCAGAAGGAATTAAAGATGGTGAGACTATGCGTGTACGTGGTAAGGGTAAGCAGATGGGTGGCACTCGCGGTGACCTGATGTTAAAGGTAAAAGTTGCTAAAGACCCAAGCTATGAGCGTGAAGATAACAATCTTATTAAATCTTTTGATATAGCATTAAAAACAGCTCTTTTTGGTGGAAAAGTTAAGATTGAGACACTTCAAAAAGAGATTAACTTAAAAGTTCCAGCTGGTACAAAACAGTTACAAAGATTTAGAGTTAAAGAGTTAGGTGCACTTAACAGAAAAACAAAAAATAGAGGTGATCTGTACCTTCAAGCAAATATCATAATGCCTCGTGTTGATGATTTAGATGAGACTCTTATTGAAATTATGCAAGAAAAGCTTCCGGAACTTAGTGATGCATAATTATGATGAGCCAGTCTATTTAATTAGTGTAGTTGCTAAGACTTTAGATATTCACCCTCAAACACTGCGCCAATATGAGAGAGAGGGTCTTGTTGTCCCATCACGTACTGGTGGTAGAATAAGGTTATATTCACAACGTGATGTTGATAGAATAAAAATGGTTTTACGTCTTACGCGTGAGCTTGGTGTTAATTTGGCTGGAGTAGATATAGTTTTGCGCCTTAAAGTGAAAATTGAAGAGATGGATAGTGAAATGGAGTATTTACGATCACAACTTCAAAAAAATAGTCAAATGAATACAGTTCCAAATGAAAAATCATTAGTACGTAAACGTAGCAGTTATGAGGTAATTATTTTTGAGGAGTAAGTATCCTCAAAATATTACTCTCTACCTCTTTTAATAGTTGCACCAAGCGCACTAAATTTCTCTTCTAGTTTTTCATACCCACGGTCAAGATGATATATTCTATGTACTTTAGTTGTACCATTTGCTGCAAGTGCAGCAAGCACTAGTGCACTACTTGCTCGTAAATCTGTTGCCATTACATCAGCACCTAGAAGCTTGCTTGGTCCATCAATAGTTACAATAGAGTGTTTTAAGTTTAGTTTTGCACCCATACGTTTTAGTTCACTAACATGCATAAAACGATTTTCAAATAGACGCTCTTCAACTATACTTAAACCATCTGCAATTGAAGCTAGTGCCATAAATTGTGCTTGCATATCTGTTGGAAAACCTGGATACTCTGTTGTATTAATTTCAATTGGCTTTATTTTTTTTGCTGGATGAATAGTAAGAGTTTTTGCATCTTTTGTAAAACTAAATCCCATCTCTTGAAATTTAGATATAACAGCATCAAGATGCTCACTCATAACATTAGTTAGAGTAATTTCAGAATTTGTAATAGCCGCTGCGCAAAGATATGTACCAGCTTCAATTCTATCACTAATTACTGAGAAGTCTTTAATATCGATAAGTTTACCAGCAGTTCCCTCAATTATGAGTTCATCGCTACCAACACCACTTATGACAACTCCACTATCGCTAAGTATTTCACAAAGCTGAACAACTTCAGGCTCTTTTGCTGCATTTATAATTTTTGTTTGACCATGAGCAAGTGCTGCTGCCATGACAATGTTTTCAGTTCCAGTAACTGTAATTTTATCAAAAATTATTGTAGCACCCTTAAGACCATCTGGAGCTTTAGCATTAATATAACCATTTTCAATTATAATCTCTGCTCCCATCTGCTCTAGGGCTTTAAGGTGTAAATCTACAGGTCTCTCACCAATAGCACAGCCACCAGGGAGTGACACTTCACAATGTCCAAAACGTGCAAGAAGAGGGCCTAGAACTAGAATAGAAGCTCGCATTGTACGTACAATGTCGTAAGTAGCTTTTGTGCTATTTAAACTAGTTGTATCAATTTGAAGATTATGGTTATCTAAGGTATAACTAGAACCTAATTTGTGAAGAAGTTGCAAAAGAGTTTTAATATCAGCAACTTCAGGCATATTTTGTACTTCTATCTCTCGTGAAGATAGTATGCTCATAGCAATGAGCGGAAGAGCAGCATTTTTGGCACCACTTATATGTACTTTTCCGCTAAGAGTACATGGTCCTGTAATTTCTAAATAATCCATAATGATATTGTATACATCTTATGGTAAAAACTTGATATAATCTTACTATTTTATTTAGATTGGGACAAAAATGAGTGATGCACTAAAAAGATTGCGTTCATTAACAGATAGAATCAGCAGTTTTGAAGTTGCGCGTACGCAAAACTTAAAAGATTTACGCACACTTTACGATGAATTTGAAATAGATAGTGATATTACAAATTTTGAAAATATTTTTAACTATAGTGCTATGAATTTAGCCGGTATTAGTCTTCAAGAAGAAAATCTAGGAGAGATTAAAAGTGGAAAATATGTTCAAATTATTATTATAGAGAGTGCAAAAAATGGTAAAAAAGCAAAAAATATAAACCTCTGCTATTTTGGACGTTCAGATAAGCTTGAAGTTCAAATGCGCGCTAATGTTGTAGAGTTTGTATTAAGGTGGCGTTTTGAAAAGAGTTTTCGTTCAATGCAGCACTACTTTGATATGATAAACTTAAATAAAAAGAGTCTTGATGCGTAATTTTTGGTTACGTTTGTGGTCTTATTGGTTCTTGTATTCTAATTTTATTGCATTAGTTGTTGGTGTTATTATTTACGCATTGGCATATCTACTTCTATATTTTAAATCACAAAATGCTGTTGGTGAGGCTATACATACGCTCTCATTTTTTAGTGCAAAAATGGGTTGGGCAGCTGGTTATATTGTATCTTTACTTTTAGTAATAAAACGTCTATTTGGTCGAAACTTTGGCGGTTATCAGGCTGTAATGTATGACTGTAAGCTAGAAGAGCGTTTTGAAGAGATTTATCTAAGTGATACTCTACGTCTATGGAGAAGATGGCTTGTACGTTTAGCATGGGCTTTAATTGCTGTAGTACTTGTGATTATGTTACTACACTTTGTTGGTATTGATGGGTTAACAAAATTTGTAAATATTTATACTCTTTGGGGATTTGTATCTTCTGTTGGTGGTTGGATATTAATTGTACAAATGAGTAAGTGTCCTAGAATAAAAATTATTAAAAGGAATAATATTTGAAAGTTTTTGTACGATGTGAATCTGTACTTTTACAACGCGCATTAGAACTATTTTTAGCAGAACATTTGTCAGCTTTTAAAAATGCTGATGTTGTTATAAGTGACAGAAGAGTAAAAAGTGCAAAAAAAGTTATCTATATAGCAGCACATGGTGGAGCTGATTTAACAAAGCCATTTTCTCGTTCACAACTTATGATAATTTTAGAAGAGTTTTATGCTAATCAAGAAAGAATAGAGCAGATTCAACGTCTGAGTGCGCAACTTGAAGATAGAACAAACTTTAGTTCACTAATGGATGGTACATTTGAAGAGCGACTAGAAGCATTAACTAAAGAGTTTATAAAAGATGTTGTAGAAATCACAAAAGAGCATTATGCAAAAAGTTAATAATTTTAAAATAATTGCTGGAAAGTTTAAGGGTAAAGTCCTGAATATGCCCACATTTGATAGTACTAGAAGTTCAAAAGCTATTTTGAGAGAATCATATTTTAATAAATTACAATTTGAAATTGTGGATATGCCGCTAGTGGAAATGTTCGCAGGAAGTGGATCAATTGGACTTGAAGCACTTAGTCGTGGTGCCAGTGATGTATATTTTATTGAAAAGAATAGAGATGCTTTTAAAATCTTAGAACAGAATATTAGAACATTAGGAGTAGGTGAAAATACTCATTCATATTTGGGAAATATTTTTGATGTTATAGAAGATGTAAAAAGAGTTTTGAAGTCAAAAAATCAAAAAGCTTATTTCTATGCAGATCCACCTTTTTCTATTAGAGAGGCAGAAGAGGAGATTTATATTAAAACTTTTGAGATGCTCTCATCTTTACCAAGTGAAATTGTAGAGATGATTACAATAGAGCATATGAGTGGATTAGAACTACCTGAAAAGATTGCTGACTTTACTTTAAGTAAGACAAAAAAATTTGGTAAGAGTTCTCTCTCTTACTATATTATTTAGTTTTTTTAAAAACGGCAATATTTTTATTATCATACTTTAAAAGTTTTAAGTTGAAAATATCTTGCATTTTTATTACTGTTTTATGAGAGAAAAAGCAGACATGAGTGGGATCTCGTCTATACCACCAGTTTAAAAACTTCTCATTATCTTCTGGGTGAAACATAGTTTGAAAGGATAAAATTCCTCCATCTTCTAGTATCTCTACTAACTCTTTGATTGTCTTAAAAGGTGTATGAAAATGTTCAAATACTTCTGTTGATACAATTGTAGAAAATTTCTTATCTTTAAATGTTTCATCTTTTGCATATATTGGGTCATAAATTTGCACATTAAAACCTCTTTTCTTTAAAAGAGTTGAGAGTACTGGTTCAGGACCACTCCCATAGTCTAGCATCTGTTTTTCTATATTTGTATATGGACTTATTGCGGCATATATAAAATTTTCAAACATTTCAACGTAGCCACTATTGTCAAGACTATTGTTGTGGTGAGAATACTGCTTCTGTTCTTGCTCAATTGTTGGTAACTTTGAAGAGAATATAAAGTCGCAATCTCTACAATGAAAATATATATTTTTCATCAGTTGATCATCTATGTAATCAATATTGTTATTAGAGCAAAGTTTACATATCACTTTTGTTTCTTTAGTGAACCTTCAAAGTTTTTAATTGTGGCAGGAACACTAAATAGATACCCTTGTACAATATTACAACCTAACTCTTTTAGTATATTAACCTGATCTGTAGTCTCAACACCTTCTGCTACTACTTCAATATTTAAGTTGTGAGCTAATGCTATAATAGCTGCTGTAATAGCTTTATCATTTGAATCTGTAGTAATATCTTTAATAAACTTCTCATCAATCTTTATCTTATCTATCTTTAACTCTTTTAAAGTATTCATAGATGAATAACCTATTCCAAAGTCATCAATTGAAAATTTAACTCCCATTGCACGAACTTTATCTATCTTTTTCATTATTAAGTCAGCATCTTTTAGTAAAGCACTCTCTGTAATTTCTAGCTCTAAATATTTACCATCAAGGTTATACTGTTTTAAAACTCCAGCAATTAAATTTACAAAATTATCATCACTTATCTGTCTTGTTGATATATTTACAGAAACACTTAAATTATGACCATCATCATTTAGTCGCTTTGTTTGAGAACACGCTTCGTGTAGTACCCAAGAACCTATAGAAATTATAATATCTGACTGTTTTGCTATTGGTATAAAACCCGATGGTGCCATAAGTCCATGGTTTGGACGTCTCCAACGAACTAATGCCTCCATACATGTTACTTGCATAGTCTCTAAATTTGTTTTGCTTTGGTAGTGTAACTCTAGTTCATTACGCTTTTGTGCAAATGATAGTTCATGTTCTAGCTGTAATCGTTCTACAGCTTTTTGGTTCATATTACTATTATAAAACTCAAAGTTATTTTTACCACTATTTTTTACATGGTACATAGCTTTATCTGCATACTCTAAAAGGGTGTCATAATGTTCACTGTCATCTGGGTATATACTAATACCTAAGCTTACAGCACTATAGAATTCATTTTTTTCTATATTAAAAGGTTTTCGTACTTGCTCTATTATACGCTCTGCTGCATGTGCTGCATCTTCAATACCGTTAACCTCTTCAAGTAAAAGTACAAATTCATCGCCTCCTATTCTACTTAGAGTATCCTCTTCTCGTATTGCATCTTTAATGCGTGAAGTTACCTCTTGGAGAAATTTATCGCCAATTTTATGACCATAGGAATCGTTTATGAGTTTAAAATTATCCATATCCATGAAAATTATTGCAATTTTCTCTTGATGACGCTTTGCTCTTGATAAAGAATCATTTAAATGATTTTCAAAAAGCCTTCTATTTGGAAGTGCCGTCAAAGCATCATAAAAAGCTAGAGAGTGAATCTCTTTTTCTTGGTTTTTCTGCTTAGTAATATCTCTAGCTATTACTACATAGTTTGTTGTATTTCCATACTCATTACTAATTTTTGATATTGAAACAAGTGAAGTATATTGTTCTAAATTTTTACGCTTAACTCGAATCTCACCTTGAAAATGTCCAGTCTTTAAAACAGTGAAAAATAGGTTTTCATAGAACTCTTTTTCATGCAAGTCTGATGATAGAATAGATGCTTTTTGCTCTATCAGCTCAGAAGATGTATATCCTGTCATCTTTATAAAACTATTGTTTACATAGATAATTTTTGATGTGTTATCTGTAATTAGAATTGCATCAGCTGTATTTTCTACAACATTCTGAGCTAAATTTGGGTATTTTTTTAATATATCTTTCATTAGTCCTATCTACCATGCATCATTAAAATCTTTTTTTTCTATATAAATTGACTTAGCAAGCTCTATTAAACCAGTTTTATTCATCACTTTTATAACTTTCTTTGGCCAAGTTTTTCTATAGTTAAATGAGTTCTTTCTACCACCAATTGTTTTGATAAACTCTAAACTAACTTGCTCATTTAAAAGGGTGCTTTTACCGCCTTTTTTAACAATAGTGTTCATCTTTTGCCTAGCTTCACGAAATGGAGTAAATCTACTTTTTTCATTGATCCACTTTATTGCAAAATCTTCAATACACTTAAAATTAGCCTCTCTTTTCTTATTAGGATGAAGCAAAAAGTAGTCCAAATTTTCACTGCTTCCTGCATATCTATTTGGTCTATAATCCTTCTTTAAACTTGGTGCTCTTTTTTTCCATTTAGATGTTTTACTATACTTTTTTATATCTGATTTTAAGATTAGAACCTCACCTTTATATGAAGGGAGTGTTACAGGTGGTAACATTGCATCATTTTTATTTGCTCCAAGACTCAAAATATTTCCAGTTATTTTTGCTATATAACCACGACCATAGCCAGATTCAACTCCTGCGATTGCTAAAACAGCAGCAGGAGGAATATTGTTCTGTAAGCATATCTGTATCGTTTTTTCTAGGAGTGGTTCATAGAAATTTTTTACATGACTGTACTTTCTGAATGAGAACTCAGAAGCAAAAATTGATGAGTAACCTAAGACTAAAATAAAAATATATTTTATTATAATTTTCATATTATTTCTTTATAATTTTAAGATGAACAGAATTATAGCAAATATTTTCATTTTATTATCATTATTCTTTACAGGTTGTGCTAAAAAAGAGCTCAAAACTCCTACTACATGGTCTGGGATAATCGATAGTGGTATGATGAATAAAGAGAGTTTAAAGCACTCATTAATGGCATTTAGTAAAAGTTGTAAATCTCTTTCAAAAAAAGATGAATTTTCAAAGTTGTGTATGATAGCTAAAACTACAGCAGACCCGTTAGATTTTTTCACAAAAAATTTTGAACCAAAACTTCTTGTTAGTGAATCTAAGAGTAAATATGAAACATTAATGACAGGTTACTTTGAACCGCTGCTTTATGGAAGTTTACATAAAAGTGACAGGTATAAATATCCACTCTATGGTGTACCTTCTAGTAAGTCTGATAAATCAAAAACACGTAAAGAGATAGAGATGGCTAACTCTTTAGATAATGTTATTTGCTGGGTTAATGATGAACTAGATTTATACTTTCTACAAGTTCAAGGTTCTGGTAGAGTGCTACTAGATAATGGTAAGACAATATTTGTTGGGTATAAATCTCAAAATGGACACCCATATACATCTATTGGAAAAATACTTACATCAAGTGGTGAGATAGATGAAGATAAAATATCCCTTCAAACTATAAGAGAGTGGGTTAGAGATAATCCAACTAGAAAAGATTGGCTTTTACATCAAAACAGAAGTTATGTTTTTTTTGCCCAAGAGGAACACTCTGCTAGTGGCTCTTTAGGTGTAGAGTTAACACCTGAGTTTTCAATAGCAGTTGACCCTAGATTTATTCCTATGGGTTACCCAGTTCTTCTTTCTACTACTCATCCTCTTAATAACAAACCATTTTCACGTCTAGCAATGGCGCAAGATAGAGGTGGTGCTATAAAGGGGCCAGTTAGAGCTGACCTTTTTTGGGGTTATGGAAAGTATGCCAAAGAGTGTGCTGGAAAGATGAAAAATGATGTCAAGCTCTGGCTTTTAGAGCCTATTAGGTTGCCATCCCCTTAATCATAAAGAAAATCATAGCAGAAAGAAAAGCAGCCGCTGGAACTGTAATTATCCAAGCTGCTACTATCTTTTTAATTATTTCACGTTTTACAAGTCTTACTTTTTGAGTTGCATTTATAGCTTGTCTATCTGCTTTTAGTATATTTTCTTCTATATCAATTAGTTTACAAAGCTCTACAATTCTTTCATAATCTTGTTGAGTTTTTTCTGTTTTTTTCTCAATAGATATTTTTTCATCTGAATATATATTCAGTGTTCTTTTATCCTCTTTATAAACTTTTTTCTCTTGACGAATTTTTGTTTCATCTTTTGAATTGTATAGATACTCTCTTAAAAATCCAACACCAAATACTCCACCTATCGCAATATGTGTTGAGCTAACTGGAAGACCGAGTTGACTAGCTATAATTACTGTAATAGAAGCTGCCATTGCTATGCTAAATGCTCTAATTTGATCTAACTCAGTTATCTCTGAACCAACAGTTTTAATTAGTTTTGGACCATAAAGTGCAAGACCTAAAGATATTCCAATTGCACCAATTAGCATAACCCAAAGAGGAATACTAGCACTAGTGCTAATACCACCACTTAATACAGCATCAACAACAGCGGCAAGTGGTCCAATAGCATTTGCAACATCATTTGCACCATGAGCAAAGCTCAAAAGTGCAGCAGCAAAAATTAGAGGGATAGTAAAGAGGCTATTTACACTTTCGCGATTGTTCTCTAACTTTTTAGAAGCTCTCATTATAATTGGTTTAACTACTATATAGATTATAAGAGCAAATATAAGTGCAATACCAGCAGCAGTTAAGAACTCTAGTTTAATTAGTTTTTTTAGACCTTTAAGCATTAGATATGTTATGAAAGCCCATGACATTATTGCAATATAGATTGGTACCATTTTTTGAGCAGCTTCAATTTTAAACTCTTGATAAATTATACTCTTCTTAATGGTCAACAAAAATATAGCGGCAATAATACCACCAAGCATAGGAGATATTACCCAGCTAGATGCAATCTTTCCTACTGTACCCCATGAAACAATTGACATACCAGCTGCCGCAATACCCCCACCCATGACTCCGCCAACAATTGCGTGTGTTGTAGAAACTGGTGCACCAATATATGTTGCTAAATTTAACCAAAGTGCTCCGGCAAGAAGAGCGGCTGTCATTGCCCAAACAAATTGATTTACATCAGAAAACATTTCAGGATCAATTATCCCTTTTTTAATAGTGTTTACTACCTCACCACCAGCAATTAATGCACCACTTGTTTCAAATATAGCAGCAATTATAATCGCACCTGTTATTGTTAATGCTTTTGCACCAACAGCTGGACCTACATTGTTAGCAACATCATTAGCTCCAATGTTCATAGACATATATGCACCAAATAGAGTAGCAATAACAATAAAAATACTATTTGGAATATTTCCAAATGTATACAAACTATAGATAAGAACCATGACCAAAAAAACTATAGATAAAATTATATTTGTTTTATTTGTAGACTTTTTTTCAATTTTCTTTAGAGCATTTAGCATGCAATAATAACCTTTTAATAACATTTTATCTATACCAAAATAACTCGATATTGTACTATATTAATATTACGATAAAATTACGAGAAAGATATGGTTATAAATGAAAGATACACTCTTTAATACTCCGATAAAATCGCAATTTGACTTTAATGAACAGGTTGCATCAGTTTTTGATGATATGCTTGAACGTTCAGTACCTTTTTATAAGGAAGCATTATCTCTTAGTGTCTATTTTGTTATTCAAAATACAGAAAAAGATGATGTAGTTTATGATCTTGGATGCTCAACGGGATCTTTTTTACTTGAGCTTGAACGAAATAGTGAACATAGTTTAGAGTTAATTGGACTAGATAATGCAACTGCAATGATAGAGCAGGCTACTAAAAAGATTAATGCATTTAATTCAAATGTCAAAGTTGAAGTAGCAGATATGTTGCAATATGATTTTAAAAAAACAAAAGCATTTGTAAGCAGTTATACTCTTCAATTTATTAGACCTCCTGTTCGTATTGAACTTGTAAAAAAAATTTATGAATCTTTAGATGAGGGTGGAGTTTTTATCTTTAGTGAAAAAGTTATAAGCACAGATAAAAAGTTAAATAAAGAGATGATAGATAAATATTATACTTTTAAAAAAGAGCAGGGTTATAGTGAATATGAGATAGCCCAAAAAAGAGAGGCTTTGGAGAATGTACTTGTTCCATATACTGAGCAGGAAAATATTGATATGGTATTAAAAAGTGGGTTTTCTCATGTCCAAACAATTTTTAAATGGTTGAACTTTACTACATTTATAGCAGTTAAATAATTTGTTAAGTTAAACCCTTTTTATAAGATTTATTCCTTCCTTTTAAGATGCTTTTTTGCTTTAGTTAAAAGGTCACTTGCAACTTCAATCTCTTTTTCTATAGATTTATCTTTGTTGTTTTTATATCTTTTTTTGAGTCTTTTTATCTTTTTGCAAAGGCTGTTAATCAACTTTTTTAGTGCTTTTGTCTCTTTCATATCTTTTCTATATTTTTCATCAAAGACATATTTAAAACTCTCTTTTAGGAACTCTCCAACTTTTGACATTTTTAATCCTCCAAATCTTCTGATAGTAGTTCATCATACATTATAGATAGTGTCTCACTCTCTCTAATATATAAAATCTCTATAAAACCAATAATATTAATACCAATGTTGTGAAGGTATCCGCTATCATTCATAAGAGAACTTGCCATTGACGCGCTAATTTTATTACTTCTAATTAGTTCATCTACTGTTATATTTATCTGTTCATCAAAATCTTCAATATTTTTACGAATAAGAACAAATTTAAAGAGTAAATCCTCTTCACTAGGATTTTTTCTCATCTGTTCAACTTTACGTAACAGCTTACCCAAAAGTTCTCGGAGTAGATTGTACTCTTCTTTTATTACACTGTTTGAATGTGATGAATATTTATGAATATTATGTTCAAGCTCTTTCATCCCTTTTACAGCATTTACTACATCTCTGGCTGCAGATTTGAGGTCATAGGTCCTTTTAATCTCTTCAGGAGTCATATTAACTTGTGCTTTTGTAGAAAACTCAACTATTGCATCGTACAAGCTTTTAACTTTAGTTTTATAGAGCTCATCAATATTCAGTGTCATATTATCAGTTGATGACTTTACAATTTCACTCATTGGTTTGTATGAGCGAATATCTGTACGGTTTAAGTTAAGTGCATGAGCTAAAACTTCAAAACTATGTTCATAAAGATTATCGCACTCCTTTTTAAGTGCGGCTATCGCAGCAATTGGGAATTCTTGTACATCATTACCTAAATATTTTGGTTTTGAGTATGAGACTATCTCTACTGGTTCTTTTAGTACTTTAGTTAAAAGTTTTACTAGAGTTTGAATCATAGGGGTCATTATAATGACCCCTATTAGATTAAAGTAGGTATGAAATAGTGCTAGTTTAAGCGTCCAATCGCTTTGAGAGATTCCTATAAAGTCACTTGTTAAATCTACAATATTCATTAGTTGATGTATAAAGCCAATTGCAATTAAAGCAGTTACAAGGTTAAAAATAAGGTGTGCCCCAGCTAGACGTTTACCCTGTATATTTGAACTCATTGAACCTATTATTGCGGTAATTGTTGTACCAACATTTGCACCAATAGATAGTGCAAGAGCATTTTCATATGTAATTTGATTAGCTGCAAGAGCAGTTAAAATAAGTACAAGTGTTGCGTGGCTAGATTGCATGACAACTGTAGAAAACATTCCAATACCAGCAAATATAAATAGACCAAGATATCCACTAACGGCTAAAGTTGATAAATCAATTGTCTCTTTAAAAGCTTCAAAACCATCTTTCATATAGTGGATTCCAAGAAATAAAAATCCAAGTCCAGCTAAAATATAACCGATACCTTTTAATGATTTTGCCTTTTGAAAAACTAAGATAATCCCAAATACAATCATTGGCATAGCATAAGATGAAATTTTTACCTTTAGTCCAAAACCAGCAATTAACCATGCACCAGTGGTTGTCCCAATGTTTGCTCCAAAAACAATTCCAATACCCTCTGCTAGTCCAATAAGACCAGCGCTAATGAAAGAGATTGTAATAACAGATACAAGAGAGCTAGATTGCATAATGGAAGTAGCTATTATTCCAAATGAGAGACTTTTGTAAACTCTATTAGTTGATTTTTTTAAAATATTTTCAAGAGTACCACCTGAAAATGCAGAAAAACCCTGTTCTAAAAATAGCATTCCAAATAGAAAAATAGAAACACCAGCAGCAATCTCTTTAAAGTCTGGACTAACCCAAAAACCATATGCTAGGGATAAAAGAATAGTTGGTAAGAAAATTTTTTTAATCATTTTGTATTACCTCTTACTCTTTTATAAATTAAAATGAAAACTCAAATTTTCTTTCACCGTGTTCTGGTATTAAAAACTCTTTTGCATCTTTTGCAGCATCTGTTACATCTTTATAATCGAGTAGATTTTCATCACAAGACTTTCTATAAAAACCCTCAGAATCATAATACTCTTCACAATCTGAGTAGTAATTAGTTGAGATACCACGCTCATTAGTGTAGAGACAGCCTTGAAATATAAATAATATTGCTAAAATATGTAAAATAATCTTCATAAAGTAATTGTATCGCAAATTATGTCGATTTAAATAGATTAAAGTTATAACATTAAAGGTTTGAAATGGAATATGTATTAATACACAAACTTGAACTTCGCGGTAGCATTCTGGCTTCTGGTGAGCTTAGTGAAAATAGAGTTCTATTTTTAGACCATTTAAACAATTACATAATTTTTAATTCAATAGCTAATGAAGTAGAAGAGATACTACCTTTAGCACAAAATAAACAACCTCTTCATAAATATGGTAAAAACTTTGCAATATCTTCACAAGAGATGGTTGCTATAAGTTTTAAAGATCATCATAATTTGATGCTTGCATCATTTAAAGATGGTTACTCAGAAGTAAGAAGTTGTACATGGCATACATCTGACATTGAAGTATCATCTTTTTCAGATGATGGGAACTTTTTAGTCACTGGTGGTAGTGATGGAAAGTTATTTGTATATGATATGAAAAATTTAGATATGGTACTGTCCTTGCCTCATAATCCTGACTATATAGCAACAATTGCAATTTGTTCAGATAATGATTTAATCGTATATACAACTTTTCAAAAAAAGGTAGTCTTTTTTAGTTTTAGACATAACAAAGTTATTGCGAGAATTAAATTAGCAGATATTGTTCAAGTATCTCACATCTTTGATAATAATACAAAAGTCTATTTTGCATTAAGAAGTGGTAGAAGTATTATCTATGATGTAATTGAAGGGAAAGTGATACATGATGATGCTCTTTTCTCCGATTGGCCAACAGCAATTTATTACATGAAAGATAGAGAGTATATTTTAGTTGGTAGTAAAACCGATATACTCTATATTGTAGATGCCAACTATAACAGAGTACTTTTAAAAGTTCAAATGGGAGATATAGGAGTAAGCAATATCAATATAGTTGATGGAAAGTTGTATGTTGGTTTTATTGATGGTACTGTTCAAATAATAGATTTAGATGCACATGCTGTAATTTTTGAGAATGAACTAAAATTAAAAAATGTACATAAAGCAAAAGAGCTTCTTGATATTAATAACTTTTTATATTTAAATAGCTCTATTGCTATTTTTGATGAGTTATGGCCTGAGACATTAAAAAAGGCTTCAGCCCTATTATTAAAAGAGAAATTAGAAGAGGCACTTCATTTAGTAGAACCATTTTTATTTGATCAAAAAAAGAGTGATGAATTTACTCCATTATTAGAGAAGAATGAGTTAATCATTAAGTTCTTGCATCTTCTACAAAATAAAAAATATGAAGATGCTTTTATTATGGCAGAGAACTCTAGTGTTATAAAAAAGACACACCTTTATGCAAAGCTAGAGAGTATGTGGGAAAAGATTTTTAATGAAGCAAAAGAGCTTTTAAGTCATGATGCACTTGTAAATAAGAGTAAAGCAATATCTTTAATGGAACCATTTAAAAGAGCTGATGAGAAAAATGAGCAGTTTAAAGTTTTACTTAATAATATAAGTGTTTTTGTAGCAGCAGATAGTGCTGTTAAGAAAAAAGATTTCAGGAGATATTTTGCTCTTTGCAAGGAACACTCATTTTTGAAAAATGTTTCTATGTATACTAGAGTTTGCGCATTAGGGGAAAGATTATATCAGCAGATGATTGACTTTAAAAATGATGGCAAATTTGAAGAGGCTCTTGAAGTTTTTAAAGGGGCACAATATTTTGCTAATATTCCAGCTCATGAATTTAAAATTTCAATTATTTCAGAATTAGAGTTCATTAAAGCTGTAGGAGAAAATAATATTTCTAGGGCATACTCACTAGTAGATAAAAGAGCAGAATTAAAAACTACACAATCTTATTTTAAATTAGAACATGACTTTGAAGATGTTTTAAAACGAGCAGGTAATTTAGCTAGAGAGGGTGATGTTTTAGCTCTTATAGAGTTGTTGAGTAATTACAACTCAATAGCCCAAACAAAAGCAAAAGTTGCCTCTATAATTAAGCATGCATATATTTTAGAGTTTAGTAGTGCACTAGAAGAAGGGTTAAGTGTTAATTGGGATAGAACAATTAACATTTATGTAAAAATGTTTGGAAGAGATAATGAAATAGAGAAAATCGCAGCGGATGCTTCTGCGTTGGATATACTAGAAAAATATAAAGATGATTATAACTCTTTAGGTTATGAAAAAAGTGCTTGGATAAAAACATTATTAACACTGGAGTAAAATGCAACAGGTATTAGAAAATTTTAAAAAAATATGTAAGATTGATCACTGTAGTGCTAATGCAGATGGACTACTAGAGTATATTGTTGAGGTTGCAAAGAGGAGTGGCTTTAATGCTGAAGTTGATGAAGCAAAAAATATAGTCTGCTATAAAGATAGACGCGAGCTTGCACTACAGTGTCACTATGATATGGTCTGCATAGGAGAAGCGCCAAACCTTACATTAGTTCAAGATGGCAATACCTTGAGTGCTAAAAATTCATCTTTGGGTGCAGATAATGGAATTGGTGTTGCAATGATGTTAGCATTAATGCAAAATGGTAGAGAGTTGGAGTATGTTTTTAGTGCAGATGAGGAGATAGGTTTAATTGGTGCTAAAGCACTAGAAGTTGAACTTCATGCGCAAAAAATGATAAATATAGATAGTGAAACTGAGGGTGATGTCTATATTGGTTGTGCTGGTGGTGTTGATATTCTCTCTTCAATAGATTTAGAGTTAATTAATATAAATCCTAAAGAGATGAACTGTTTTGAAGTTGAAGTTAGTGGTTTACCTGGTGGACATTCAGGTATAGATATAGATAAAAATACTCCAAACTCAATTAAACTGCTTGCTAAATGGCTATATTTAAATCGTGCAAAAATAGTTAGTATTAAAGGTGGAGAGAGACGAAACTCTATACCAAGAGAAGCTATTGCAGTAGTTGCACTAGAAAAAGATTTTGAAATTCAAAATGTTGAGAGTGTGAATTATTTTAAAACTGATTCATATGATAAATATATAAAACAGAGTTTAGAAATAATTAATATGTTACATAACTTTGAGCATGGAGCACGAGAATTTGATGATAAAATGGGAGTTGTTAAAACTAGTATAAATTTAGCACAAATTTTTACAAATAAAAAAAGTGTTGATGTAACATTTACAGCTCGCTCTATGGATAATGAAGATCTTCGTTCATTAGCAAAAGAGACTAGCTCTTTTTTATCTGAAAATAGTTTTAGTTCAAAAGAGGAGGGCTTCTACTCTGCATGGAAACCTGAAGTCAGTGAGTTTACAGAAGATATTTTAAAAATTATGAAAAAAAGATTTAAGGTCGCTGAACTTAAAGCTTTACATGCTGGGTTAGAACCAGCAGTCTTTAAAGAGAAATATCCAAAAATGCAAGTAGCCTCAATTGGTCCAAATATTTTCTATCCCCATTCTGATCGTGAATATGTAGAGCTTGATTCAGTTGGAAGGGTTTATGGTGCTTTAAAGGATATAGTAGAGATATACTAGCTTTTGATGTTATAATCGCAGTTCAATTCAAAGGCTTCATATGTCACTAAGTAATACATCTGTAAAACGTCAAAACCACCGTGTTCACCCCTGCTCATTAAAACAGAAGAGAGCACTTTTAAAGTTTTTACTAGAAAAGTATAAAGAAGAAACTATCTTTGTTGTCAAAACTGATTCCTCAGAGGAGCTTGATGATATTATTAACGAAAAAGTTACTATTATTAGCGACAAAGAGATAGCAGATTCTGCTGAACTACAGTGTGACATACTCATTAGTTATAACTTGCCTGAAAATGAAGAGGACTACATGGTGCGTCTATCACGTGCTAAGAGTGAAGCTCTTATCTTACTAGATCCAAATGAACAGAAACAACTTCACTCTATAGAGAGACTTATTGGACGTTCTCTTATTCAAGAGATTGTTAGTGGGTTTGAACCTGCAAAAACATTAGCAGAACAGAAAAGAGAGTTTAAGAATAAAAAGTTTAGTGGTGCTAAGAGTAAAAGTTCATTTTCTAATTCAAAATCATATGGCGATAGAGAGTATAAAAAGCCTTACGCTAAAACAGAGAGTAGCTCGACTGGAACACAAAAGCGTAAGCCAAGAAGCATTAATGTTAAATCATTGAAGCCTAAGTAGAAGAGTTTGCTAAGATTCCTAAAGAATTGCTTAGGAATCTTCTTTATATAATACTAAATACTATCAGCAAAAGTTTTGTAGTGTATAACTTTTAGCTCTTCTACATTTATTTCAACATCATTACATCGTAAAATAGCTCCGCCTACTTGACCAATTTTTTCACAATATATTGAAGATGCTAATTTTTCAAAGTCACTTTCACATCCCTCTTTTACCTCTATGATAGCACGAGAAAATGTTTCTGAGAATATCTCTTTTTCATTATCTAATAAAACTTTAACTTTTGCACCACGTGAGCTAACGGCTGCCATTTTTGCTAAAGTAATAGCAATTCCACCTGCACTTACATCTTTTGCAGATGCTAATAGTTTCATCTCATTTGCTTTTATTACTAAATCCCAAAGCATCATCTCTTGTTTATAATTTAGTTCATCTAAAGTTCCGCCAACTGTATCAAAAAGTTCTTTCATATAGAGACTTCCACCAAAATGAGCGCCAGTTTTTCCTACAATATAGAGACTATTACTATCTTTTTGAAAATATGAGCTAAGAACATTCTGGGCATCTTCATTTACACCAACTGTTGCAATTGCGGGTGTTGGAAATATACTGTTGCCATTTGTCTCATTGTAAAGTGAAACATTTCCACTCACAACTGGTGTATTCATAGCTTTACATGCCTCTTTAATTCCCTCAGCAGATTCAGCAAACTGCCACATAACTTCAGGATTTTCAGGGTTACCAAAATTTAGACAATCTGTGATTGCAAGAGGACGCGCTCCGCTCATAGCAACATTTCTACCACTCTCAACAACAGCAGCCGCTGCTCCACCGCGAGGGTCAATGTAGCAGTATCTAACATTACAATCTGCACTCATGGAGAGTGCTTTTCCATTCTCTTTGATTCTTACAACAGAAGCATCAAGCTCTCCACCTTTTTTAATTGTGTTTGTTTGAACCATTGAATCATATTGCTCGTAAATCCACCCTTTATCTACAACTTCTAGTGAACGAATTAATTTTTCAAAAGCTTTTTGATTTTCAACATTTTCAAATCTATCAATTGTAATTTTTTGGCTACTCTCTAAATATTTAGGTTTTAAAGTAGGGCGATCTAGTATTGGTGCCTCTTCGGAAACTGGGTTAATTGGCATATCTGCAACTTTGTCACCATACCAAAAAAGCTCCATATTACCAGTGTCAGTAACACTTCCAACAACAGCAGCATCTAAGTCCCATTTATCAAAAATATCTAAAACCTCTTGTTCACGGCCTTTTGTCACACAAAGAAGCATACGCTCTTGAGATTCACTTAGCATAAGTTCGTATGGAGTCATTCCCTCTTCACGCATTGGAATTTTATCTAGCTCCATTATCATTCCAGTACCGCTACGTCCTGCCATTTCAAAACTACTAGATGTAAGACCAGCTGCACCCATATCTTGAATACCAACAACAATTCCATCAGTTTTGAAAAGCTCTAGACAAGCTTCAAGTAAAAGTTTTTCAGTAAAAGGATCACCCACTTGAACAGTTGGACGCAAAGATTTTGACTCTTCTGTGAAACTATCTGAACTCATTACAGCTCCACCAAGACCATCACGACCAGTTTTAGAACCAACGTACATTACAGAGTTCCCAATACCCTCACTTTTACCATAAAAGATTTCATCACTTTTAGCTAGACCTACTGTAAAAGCATTTACTAAAATATTTCCATCATAGCAAGAATCAAAAGTAGTCTCTCCACCAACTGTAGGAACACCCATACAGTTTCCATAGCCACCAATTCCAGCAACTACACCACGAACTAAATATTTTTGATGCGCACCAACTTCATTTTTTTGTTTAACATCACCAAAACGAAGAGCATTTAAGTTTGCAACTGGACGAGCTCCCATTGTAAATATGTCACGCATAATTCCACCAACGCCAGTTGCCGCACCTTGGTATGGTTCAATGAAAGATGGGTGGTTATGACTCTCCATTTTAAAGACAGCAGCCATTCCATCGCCTACGTCAATTACGCCAGCATTCTCACCAGGTCCTTGAATTACCCAAGGTGCTTTAGTTGGAAAACCATTTAGGTATTTTTTACTTGATTTATAACTACAATGTTCACTCCACATTGCGCTAAAAATGCCAATTTCAACAAAATTTGGTGCGCGACCAAGAATTTTTAAAATGTTTTCATAATCGTATTTGCTTAATTTATGTGATGCAAGTGTTGCATCTAAGTCATGGCTTTCCATTGTTTTATACCTTGAAAGAAAATTGGGTAATTCTACTAAATAGGAGCTAAATAGCTTATAAAAAGTATAAAAGTTATAACTATAATAAAGTATTATATTTATTTAACAATTTTCGTGTATTATTGCATAAAATTAGTTATGGAGAGTTTCATGGAATCTATTTTTATACTTTTTATGGAGTGGATATTTATAATTTTAGCAGTTGTTATATTTAACCAATACATTTATGATAGGTATGTACAGCGTCACTCTGCACTACTTTTTAATTACCCTGTAATTGCACGTATGCGTTACTTTTTAGAGGCTATTAGAGAGCCTTTTCGCCAATATTTTGGAGCAGAACTATTTTATGAGTCAAGGGATAAAATAGAGTGGGTTTATAAAGCAGCTAAAAATAGAAGTACATTTCTTTCATTTTCTGTTACTCAACCATTTAATGATGATCGTTTTATCATAAAGCACTCCAATACTGTTTTAAACAATGATGAAGTAAATGAAGATATGTCTGTAACATTTGGTGAAAAACATAAAAAACCATTTGTTAGCAGGTCTGTAGTTAAACGTTCTGGTATGAGTGATGGTGCTCTTAGTCCTGAATCTACACGTGCTTTTGCGATGGGGGCACAGCATGGAAATTTTCCAATTAATACAGGTGAGGGCGGACTTACTTCAAACTATTTCTTCTCACATAGAATAGATGAAAAACATGAAAAATGTTATGACATAGTAGATGGCGGAGAGTTTGAGAAAAAGGTTTACTTAATAATTAAGAAACTATTTAATGGTGCAATAGCAGCTAAGTATTATCGCAAAATGGTACTTAAGGGAAAAGTTAAAGATACATATATTTTAGATTTGAAAAAACTATATTTCTTTCGTGTAAATTGGAATGCTCCAATTGAAACTTTTCCTACAGAGGTTCCAGATGATATGCCAGATATTATTTTACAAATAGGATCTGGACTTTATGGTGTAAGAGATGAAGAGCATAATTTCGATCCAGAACGCTATAAAAAAGTTATGCGATTTGCTAAGATGACAGAGATTAAAATTGCTCAAGGTGCAAAACAGACAGGTGGAAAAATTATAGGTTCAAAGGTTACTGAAGATATTGCCTATTATCGTGGTGTTGAAGCTGGTAAAGATTTAATTAGTCCAAATAGATTTCCATATGCTTCTACAAGAGATGAACTTTTTAACTTCATTGGCAAACTTCAAGAACTTAGTGAAAAACCAGTTGGTATGAAGATTGTAATTTCAGATGCTAGTGATGTTGAAGATTTAGCAGAACTTATAAAAAGTAGAAAAGATAATAATTTAGCAATTCCTGATTTTATTACAGTTGATGGTGGAGATGGTGGAAGTGCAACCGCGCCACTTGAGTTGATGGAATCAGTGGGATTAAATGCTATTAATGCACTTTTTATTTTAGATACGTTACTTGCAAAATATAAAGTTAGAGATGAGCTTAAGTTGATTGCAAGTAGTAAGTTTTTGACACCTGATGATGTTGCTATTGGGCTTTGTATGGGTGCAGATATGATTGCAATTGGTCGCGCTTTTATGATGAGTGGTGGCTGTATACGTGCACGTCACTGTTCTGGTGTTAATGGTAAATGTCCTGTTGGAATGGCAACTCAAGATAGGAAAAAAAGATTGTCATACATGGTATTTAAAAAGGCTGAGCATATTAAGTTCTATCATGAAAACTTAATGAAGGGGCTAAGAACAGTAATGGCTGTTATGGGTGTTACAAATGTTTCAGATTTAAGTAAGAAGAATATTGCATTTAAAAGTAAAAGTGGTGAGATACTTTTTGATATAGACAAACATTTCCATAAAAAATTACACGTTTAAAAGTACTCTGCAACTGTGTAGTTACGTCCACTCCTTTAGCTCTATTATGAACGATTATAGAGCTGATTAGATATACTTGCTAAAATATTTAAGGACGCCATTATTATGAGTGACGAAAACACTAAAATAACTAAAAAATATTATGATTATGTTAGTGTTGGTAATCGCACTAAGCAAGTTACTTATTTTGTACAACAACATGATAAAAATAGAATCTTTTTGGAGCTACTAAAAACTTTTATCAATAAGCAAACCTTAGTGCTTGTGAATAGTAAACGCAGTGCTGATAGGCTTGAAGAGGAGCTTACTAGTAAAGAGATTAAATCAATTGCCATACATGGAAACCATAGAGGTTCTCAACTCCAAACAGCAGAAAGTGCATTTACTTCTAAAGAGATACAAATATTAATTACGACAGATAGAATCTTAGAGAAGCTCTCACTTACAGAGGTTCATGTAGTTGTAAATTACGACCTTCCATTAGAAGCTTCTGACTACTTTAAACGTCTAAATTTAGTTGATGAAATCGGAGAATCAATCTCACTTATAAATAGTGAGGATGAGAAGAAATTAGCTACTATTGAACTCATGATGAAGTCTGAAATGGTTGAAGAAAAGATAGACAACTTTGAGCATACAACTTTTTTGCCAATAACCAAAAAAGATAAAACAAAAAAACCACGTCATAAAAAAGTACAACAACGAGCGAAAAGAAAGTCTGAGACAAAGTGAGCTTTACCTATTATAATGGGGCAGTTAATATAATAAAATTTAGTTTTAGGAATGGTAATGGTTATGTCTATATCTTATAGCAAGTAAAATCATTGTAATAAAACTAAATGCCCCACCAACAATTATTGAAAAGCTTATAAATGTTAACATTTCAATAATATCATAAATAGACATTTTAAAAATATATAATAGAATTATAGAACCTAAGACAGAGTATACGCCAAAAAGTGACAATATAAATTTTGAATTATTTGATAATGAGTACATAGATTCCTCCTTTAAATATATTGTACATTATATTATTATAGCACTATTTACTTATAATTAATATAATATATAACTATAATAATTTAGTGAGATTAATAATCTAATTAATTTATTTACATTTATATATATTCTAATTTTAAAAGTTATAATATCAAGTTGGTTAATCTGCTACTATTTCATTATAAATATATAAAAATAGCTTTCTGCTCACGCTTGTTTTTATCTATAAAATTTCTAATTAAATAAGGTTTTCTAGTGCAAAAAGAGTATGCTCAGATTCTAAAGAAAATAAATGAAAGCATTATATTTCACCTTAAAGAGATTGAAAAGTGTTGGGTACAAAAGAATGTTTTGGTTATTGAAAAGCCAATTATGGACATACTTTATGAACATACAAAAGATTTAACCTCCTCTGAAGTGCATGCATTAATTAAAAGGTCTTTTAGAGTTACACTTAAACTAGATACTCGCGATGCCATATTTTTTATGAATAAAAAAGTTGTAATTAAGAAGTTTATCCATAAAGAGAAGATACAAAAAGAGGTTAACGCTCGTTTTGGTGGTCTTCCTCCTGAAGAGTTAGAAAAGTTGGTAGTTAAATATTTTCCAAAAGATATTTGGGATAAAGTTGAAGAAAAAGTAGAAGAGCTAATGGAATCAGAACTTGATTTTGTCTCTATTTCCAATAGCTTTTTTATGGATAACTATCTTAAGCTTTTACAAAAAATATTTGTCAAAATTGTAGTTAATACAGTTAATGATAATGAAGAAAAAGATGTTATTAGTGCTTTAGTTAATTTTCTATTGCGTAAGTATTTTGATGCAATACTTCTTATAATGGCAAAAGAGCTAGCAGCACTTGCTGGTAATCACGATGGTACAGCAGAAGCATTTCTTCGTTATTACAATGGAGATACTATTGTTGATGCTAATAAAAAGCCTTTAATTAAACCTCAAATAATTGACGATACTAAAAAAGTATGGCACCCAAGTGCTGTTATATCTATGTCTTTACAACATTTTCAGCAACTTAGAAAAATTCAATTTCAAGAAGCAAAATTTAATCCCTATAAAGAAGAGTACGAAGCACATGAACAAGAACGTAAAAATTTAGAGGTACAAGTAAAGAATCTTACAACTGCAAAAGAGACGTTTGACAATAGTAGTAAAGAGTTCATTGAAGAGGTAAAATCTACGAAAAAAGAGCTTGATGAACTTCGAGATAAGGCAAAAAAAGCTGGAACGGAGGTTCCTGTGGAACTCTCAGATAGAATAAATGTTTTATCGATTATGTTTAAAAATTCTTACAGGAAAGAGGAAAAGATTTTTGATGAGCGTAAGGTGATGGAGAAAAATATGACAGATCTTAATGCTCGCATTGTAAATCATAAAGCAGAACATAAAGTAATGCTAGTAAAGATGGAGTCAGTTAAAGAAACACTCAAAACTTTTAAAGATGAGTTAGAGCCAATTAATATTAAATATGAAGTAGCTATGAAGGCATTGGCTAAAACACTCTCAAAAAAACTTATACCAGGTTGATAGAATATAGATTGTAGCATCTAGTTTTTAGATCATTATAAAAGTAGATGGATATACTGTTAAATAAATTAAATATTCAATACTGATCAGGGAAGTCAATACACAAGTATTGCGCATACTAAAATTTTAGAAGAAAATAATATTGTTATTTCGATAGACGGCAAAGGCATAGCTACTGACAATATTTGCATTGAAAGATTCTGGAGAAGTGCAAAAGTTGAAAGAATATATCTAAATGAATATAATTCAATCAAGGAGTTAAAAGAAGATGTAAGAGATTACATACATTTTTATAATCATGAGAGGTTTCATCAAACCTTAAATTATAAAAAACCAATGAGTTTTTACTATGATAGTTTGAAAAGTAATGATGAAAATTATGACAAATTAAATGTAGATGTGGCGTAAGGTTACAGGTTGAAAAGAGAATAAGAATTTAGAAAAAGTTCTCTTGACTTTCTGGGGTATTATACTTATTGAAATATTTCTTTTTTAACAATGAATTTTATACTCTTTCAATAAGATTAAATTAATGTGTATATGGTGGTGTAAACCAAAATTCAATATCATTTTCCTTGCAATACTCATCACTTTTTTCGTTTTATACCAACAGGTGTAAAATCTGTAGGATAATTTTTACAAACAACTTCTAGGTACAATATGCTACTTCAACTCCACACTAAAGCGACCCTGACAAACCTGACCAGTGTCAGCATTATTGGCTCGCCAAGTCCCTGTATATTGTCCACCTTTTGTATCAAATATTCCACTTGCAAATTCAGCACCATTATTTGTAAGAAGCTTTATACTACTCTCTTGTTGATTTCCAGTACCATTTATTAAAAGATAATTAGAAGTTGCTTTAAAAGTCATCTTACTTTGGCTTACTGTAATGATCAAAGGATTACTAGTTCCTGATGTATTACAAACACTATCAACAAAGGTTCCACTGTAAGTTCCATCAGTTATAGTTGTAGAGCTTGTTGTTTGAGTATTATTATCTGTACTTACTGGCTGAGAGTTTAACTCTAGTAATTTATCTTCTGCTTTTACTCTATCAACATATATAAATGCTCTAAAACTACTGCTATCACTTTTAATTAGTGAGACTACATCTGTTGTTGTCTCTTTAACACTTAGGTACCCAAGTCCTTCAATAAAAAGTGTTCCATCTGTTTGTATCTGATAGACTTGATTATCTGAAGTAAGCTTTGTTTGTGAGTTTAGAAAGAAGTTATCGTTTAGTGTGTATTTATCTAGTGCAACATTTGAGATGAAAAATAGTCTTCTATCTTCTAGTTGACTATTAAAGCCTGTAATATCATTAAGTGTAGTTTGTGTCTTTGTAATAACATCTTGGTTCTGTGATGATGCGTATACAAGAGCTTTTGCTTGACTTAGATATAGTCTTGAAGTGCTTTTCTTATTATTTATTGTATCAGTATGCTCTAATAGTAGATAATCTGTTTTTGTCTCTTTTAGAATGGTTTTAGTACTACTTGTATTATTCCCTATGCCAGTAGATGACAAAACTGCATTAGCTATTGTATATTTCTTAACTATTGTATTTTCTGAACCAAGTAAGTCTTTATAGATTATATTTGAATTTGTAAATCTTACTTTATTTATATTCCATCTAAAGTTATATGCACTATTTGGCTCATCTGTTTTAAAATAGACTTCATAGAACTCTCTATTTTTAAATGTATCTTTCTCAAGCTTACTAATATCACTTAGTGTTGCTAAGGCTGTTTGTGTTAAATCTTGATTTTTAGTATCTTTGAAAGTATTGGCAAGTTCAAGTGAAGCAAACATATATCCAGTAGTACTGATTTTAGTTGTCTGATTTGCAATTGTAACCTTTAGATAGTCTTGTATTTGCTCAATGATTTTTATCTCTTTACTAATATTAGCTCTTGAAGTGGTTATTAGATTAGAGTTTTCTATTTTATAGCTATCTTCACCTAAGTGTGTTGGTTCATCTATGCTTTGATAAAAGTACTTATCGTTTGAGAATTTGAGTTTGTTATTAAACCATAGACCGTACAATGAGCTTTGTTCATTGTCTTCTATAGAGACTAGGTAATATGTCTTATTTGCTAGTAGTGATGAGCTAAATTGTGTTATTGATGAGAAGTTATCTATTGCTTTTGTTTGACTTGGGTCTACTGGTGTTGTAAAGAGATTAATTTGCTCCGCTTGAGCTATGAAGTTTTGACCTTCAAGAAAAAATGCTTTAATATCTGAAGCTATTACAGTAGAGAACTCTCTTACATTGGCCTCAATAACATCTTTATTTACTAAGTTTACAATATTAGCACCTATTGTCTGTTCTACAAACTGAGCATTAACAGTTTCACCTTTTTGTTCTGTTTGTATGATTGTCTCATAAGATTTTAAAGCTGCATTAAATACACCATTATCTAGCTTATCTTCAAATACCTGCTCATACGACTTCTTTTTAGTAGCAATTATTGTGTCACTAAATAGTTTATCTGCATAGGTTGAGGCATCAATACTTTTATTCTCTTTTGCTAATGTTTTTATTTTATCTTTTATAAGAGCTTTAGTTCCCTCAACACCACCACTTATTGCTACACTCTTTAATATGTCATTAACTCCTTTGGCTTTAGTAGTAATATCAGCTTCAGTGGCAGTTGCTATATCTTGAGCCTTTTGTTCAATCTTTCTTGTTACTATCTCAGTTGATTTTTGAACAGCTTCTATTTGTAACTGAACATCTGAGTTAGAATCTGTAATTATCTCATCTTCATTGATTTCTAGTATAATCTCAGTTGAGTTTTTTATAATGCTTTTTGAGGCAGTTAGTTTTTCTTTTGCTTTGGTAATGTTAGTTGAGGCAATTGTATTAATATTTGTTGTAGTGTCTGTAATTAATGTATCTGTATCAGCTATTAATGTCTCAAAGTCATTTGTATTATTTGATTTAGATATTGAAGTTGCTATTGCTTTAAATCCAGCAGATACTACTTTGTTATACTCCTCTTTATTCTCTTTTTTAACTACTGAACTTGCCATTATCTCAGCTGTCTTTTGTACATTTAGAGATGCTTTCATTAGTTTAGTAGAAGCTTTTTTTGTATTTTCATTTTTAGATGTTCTAAGTAGTGCTTGTGGGTCACTATTTATATATGCTTTGTTAATTCCTAATGTATCCGCAACTCTTTTTTCAGTATCAGATATAAGTTTGCTTATTGCGCTTTTTGACCTTGCTTTTTTTGTGCTAGATTGAATAGTAAGAACACTCTGGGCCACTAGAGTTGTAATTGGTGTGATGTTTTGCTTAATGGTAATATCAGCTTTACATTCATCTGTTGAGATTACACTTTTTAGAACTCCCTCATAATCTTCTCCAGTTGCTTCATCTGTACCTGAGCTTGAGCTAATTACATAACCATTGCTATCTGGATTTTCTATTGTAATTCTAAATGCTCCGTTATTATTGCTTATGCTATTACTTGTTGAACTAGAGAGTATTGAGACTGTTTGATTACTATTTAGTGAGGCAATTTCTAGCCTTGCATCTTTTACGTAGCCATCTGTAATGGCTCCTGTAATTGTAAGTGTTGGTGTTAACGTTGTGGAACTTGTACTATTAATCCAAAAGCCCTCACCAGAACGTATATATGAGAGTAGTGCTTGTGATGAGTTTGTCTGTTTAGGATTGTATAGTTTCCAGTTTGAGCCATTGTAAGAATAAACTGAAATGATATTATCATTATTAAAAAGTTGTGCGCTACAAATATCATTTATTGCAGCTTTTAGTTGCCAGCCACTTTTTACATTTATTGAGTTTGTTGCTATATCTGTGCCATTTAATACTACTGTTGAACTATCTGTTGCGTTGAACCAAAAACCCTCGCCTGAAGAGATTGAAGAGAGGGTTGCTGATGATTTATTAGATGAATCGTATCTAAGCCAGTTGTTATTTTGGTAGGCGAAGATTGTGCCTGAGAATTTACTAAAGTCTGTTATATCTACTTTAGCTCCAAGTATTTGCCAGCCTTTTGCAGTGTAGATTGTTTGGGCTGGTAAGAGATTAGATAAAAATAATAAAAATACTAGACTTTTTAATATGGCTTTCATATTAGTGTGCTATATTTGTTTTTTAAATTCATCTAATTTCATTAGTTTTTCAATCTTTATCATTTTCCATCCAAACATCAATCATTACTACAACCTCAAGTCTTTATATGCTTTTGGTTCTTGTTGTGTAATTGTTCCATCTGGCAATTGAAAATATAATTGACCATTTTTACTATACACATTAGCAACACCTTTTTTTAAGTTTTCTTTTTGTGCATCCTTAGTTGCTGATGATGCAATTTTTAATACTAACTTTTCAAAATCACTCATTCTAAATCCTTTTTGAACTTGTCAAACAACTCTTCATCTATAATATCTCCATTGCTAGCAACTATTTCAAATTTATCATCACCATTATAGAACATAAACCATTCATCAACTAAATTTTTATATTGATTCCAAAATAATATTTTACTGCGTGTATACCTACGAATAATATCTTTATATGGGACATTATGCCCACCTGCAAGTACTCTATTTTTGACACGGTTTACATTTTCAAAACTATTTTCCAAAAAAAGATAAAGCAACACAACTTTAAAGCCATTTGATTGAGCTACAGGAATAATTTTTGTTAAATATTTACCTGATAATGTCGTCTCTATTACAAATGAATTTTCTTCATTAAGAGATTTTTTCAAGCGTTTAAAAAATATTCTACCAGCTTTAACTTTATATTTTTGAATATCGTTTGGATCGTATTCTTTTGCGATTTCATCAGCATTAATAAATTCAATATTTTTAATATTAGAAAAATTAATAGCAAATGTAGTCTTACCACTACCATTTGCTCCAGCAACAATATACACTGTTTTTTGTTCAAGCATTACTTAATAGCCCAAAAGCCTTGACCAGCAAGTATGGTTTCTGGGTCAAGACTCCAACCAAAGCTTGCATCATAAGTCCAAACACTCTTAAGTCCATAAAGAGTTTTAACATTCTTAATGTCTAGTCCAGTTCCTCTTAAGCTCCATGTATCAGATGTTAGACCTGAAAGAGATGGAGCGTATTGTTCACCTTTTAGTATTGTAATACTTCTTGCATTTGCTTTTATCCAAAAGCCTTGTGAGTAAGAAATGAAGCTTGGGTCTTTTATCCATTTTAGTGTTGTACTGCTGTATGTGTATATGAACTCATAGTTTTGTAGCTTATTCATATTCTCTGAACCAATTGCAGGTATATCACCTTCTTTAGTTACAACAAGGTTTTTTTTAACTGGAACAGATACTAGGTTCCATCCTTCTTTTATTGATAGTACTGCATCTATTTCACCTGTTGTAATTGATATTCCATCTGATACAGTAATGATTGATTTAGCGCTTCCTCCTGAACTATCTGTTACACTTACTGTTGCTATTGTATTTTGACTTGGTGCTGTATATATTACTGCGTCACCTTTAAATGTATCAAGTGTTCCTTTATCGACACTCCATGTATAACTTCCACTTCCTAGTGTTGCTGAGAGTGCTATAGTTTTACTTGGTTTAGTAAATGGCTCACTTGGACTTACTGCAAGAGCTGATACGTTTTGAACTTTGATAGTTACTGTTTTACTTGCTCCTGCGCTATCTGTTATTGTTACAGATGTATCAGAAAATCTATTTTCTGGGGTGAATGTTACACTACTTCCACTTACTATTGCGGTTCCTGTTTTTGCTACAGCAGTGTATGGTGATACTCCACCATTTAGAGTTATTGTAAGAGAATCAGTGAAATCATCGAAGTAAGCTGTTGTTGGTGATACGCTAAATGATTCAACTACATTGATTGTTTTACTTGCAGTTGCACCTGCAGCATCAGTTACTTTAATTACAACAGTTGAATTTATCTTAGAGGCTGTTACATTTACTGATGTTTCACTAATACTAATATCTGCTTCACCTGAAGTTACTACAGCAGTAAATGGGGCAGTTCCACCAACTATTGTGAAGGTTGTTTTTTCATTTTTTACAATGTTTCTAGTATCAGGTGTTAGTTCCATCGCTGAAATATACTTAGCTGTGATTGTGAGTGATTGCTGAGTTGATGCGCTATCTTTTACAGTAATTGTGTCATCAGTTTTTATCGTTGAATGAGGAACATATGTAACTTTATCTTTATTTGAACTAATATACTCAAAGCTTCCAACACTTGCACTCCATGTATATGGAGCTATTCCACCACTAACTTCTAATGTCTTATCACTTGTACTTGAATCAGCGTTAAAGTACATTGTGGTTTTGGTACTAACAAGAGGTGTAGTTTTCTCTTTAACATTTAGATATACAGTTGAGATATTTGAGTACTCAGTTCCATCATAGACTTTAAAGGTAAAACTATCACTTCCTGAACTTGTACTTCCTGCTGTGTATGTTGCACTACTTCCGCTCAGACTTACGGTTCCAAGAGTTGGTTGTGTAACTATTGTATATGTTAACGTATCATTATCGCTATCAGTGGCACTAATAGTTAGAGTTACACTCTCTGTTTGAGTAACAGTTGTTGTGCTTAAGTCTGTAGAAGTGGGAGCAGTGTTAGCTTTAGATACTGTAATAGCTACTGTTTTAGTTGTAGATGCTCCATCGCTATCTGTTACAATACATGTCGCAACATAGCTTCCAATAGTTGTATATGTGTGTGATGGATTAGCTTCTACTGAAGTTCCCCCATCTCCAAAAGTCCATGCGTATGATGCAATGGTTCCATCGCTATCAGTTGCTGTTGATGTGAAAGTTATTGATTCATTTGTCGCAACTGATGATTTTGAGGAAGTTATTGTTAGGCTTGGTAGAACATTTGTTTTAGTTACTGTAATAGATATAGTTTGTGTTGTAGTTGCGCCACCATTATCTGTAATAATTAAAGTTACAACATAACTACCTATAGTTGTGTATGTATATGATGGATTAGCTTCTACTGAAGTTCCCCCATCTCCAAAAGTCCATGCGTATGATGCAATGGTTCCATCACTATCACTCGCAGTTGATGTAAAACTTATACTAGTATCTGTCAGTATATTTGTTGCTGAAGATGCAATCGATAGTGTTGGAGGATTATTTACTGGGGTATTAACAATAATTTCTAATGTTTTTGAAGTAGTTAAGCTATCATTGTCTGTAACTGTAAGAGTTACTGTATATGTACCTGCAACCGTGTATGAGTGAGATGGAGTTTCAACAGTTGAAGTAGTACCATCTCCAAAGTTCCATGAGTAACTAGAAATTGTTCCATCACTATCACTAACAGTTGATGTAAAACTTATGCTTTCATTGGTTATAGCATTTGTTGTTGAAGCTGAAATATTCGTTATTATCGGAGGAGTTTTTACTGGTAGTGTAGTTTGTATAAAACTATTACTATTAGTTGTAGTTCCATTACCAAGTTGTCCACTAGTGTTATATCCAGTACCAAAAAGTGTCTCATCAGTTTTTATTATTAATGAATGAAAACGTCCAGTGGAAACAGCGCTAACACCACTCATAATTTGTACTGGTGTTGAGCGATTAGTGGTTGTTCCATCACCAAGTTGGCCATCTGTGTTTCGTCCAGTACTAAAAAGTGTTCCATCAGTTTTTAATATTAATGAATGATAGCCTCCAGCATCCATAGCACTAACACCGCTCATAACCTGTATTGGAGTTAAACTCCCATTTGTGCTTCCATCGCCAAGTTGGCCATCGGTATTTCGTCCAGTACTAAAAAGTGTTCCATCTGTTTTTAATATTAGTGAATGATAAACTCCAGTGGAAATAGCACTAACACCACTCATAATTTGTACAGGAGTTGAGCGATTAGTGGTGGTACCATCACCAAGTTGGCCATCACTATTATGTCCAGCACCAAAGAGTGTTCCATCAGTTTTTAGTATTAATGAAATATATCCTGCTGCAATAGAACTAACATCACTCATGATTTGTACTGGAGTGGAACGATCAATTATCGTTCCATCACCAAGTTGTCCATGTCCGTTATATCCAGTACTAAAAAGTGTTCCATCAGATTTCAGTATTAATGAGTGATAATCTCCTGCAGAGATAGCACTAACACCACTCATAATTAGTACTGGAGTTGAACGACTAGTTGTTGTTCCGTCACCAAGTTGTCCAAAATTGTTACGTCCAGTACTATAAAGTGTTCCATCAGATTTCAGTATTAATGAATGATAATATCCAGTAGCAATAGAGATAACACCACTCATAATTTCTATTGGAGTTGAACGAGTATCTGTTGTTCCATCACCAAGTTGACCATGATAGTCATTTCCAGTACTATAAAGCGTTCCATCAGTTTTTAATATTAATGAGTGAAGTCCGCCAGCTGAAACTTGCTTAATCGAATCAGATGCTTGTAAAGCTGTAACTAGGAAGTAAAAAACTATAGTAAAAATGAGTCTTAACATTGAATTAATCCTTTATACTGTTTGTGTAAAGTCAATAAATATAATTAAATAATAAATTGTATATGAAACTAAAAAGTATTACTGACATAAGTAAAATTAGCAAAGCTTATATTATTAAAAAGATAAATTAAATATAAAGTTTAACATAAAATTATTAAAATGTACATTACAGCAAACTTATTAATTATGGGAGTGACATCAATAATTTTGTATTTTATGGAACGATGTCAAGATGCAGTTAAGAAAGATAATTTACTTTAGATTTTGAAGAATAGTATTTACTGTATTTTCAAATTCATCAAAGTCTTCATCTAAAGTATCCCATAATACTTTATTACCTACACCAAATAAGACATCTCTCATTTTAGCTATTTCACTCCAAGGTATTTCAGGGTATTTTTATGTTATCTCTTCAGGGATATTTTTGACAGCTTCGCCAATATTTTCAAAAGCCTTTACTACGGTATAAACTTTTTCAATATTATCTGTGAACCCTTGATAAGTTACATATTTAACAAATACTTTTATATTTTAATAGGAAAATATTTACTGTAACTGTCAGTTGGAATGTCAGCAAAAGTCGTGCAAAATCGACTGACACTTTAATTTTTAGTTGCTTTAAAGCCCATACTTTAGGGGTTTTATGAGGACTGGCGGACAGTGAGGGATTCGAACCCTCGGTAACTTTCGCTACGGCCGCGTTCCAGGCGACTGGATTAAACCAGCTCTCCCAACTGTCCATTCTGCATTTAAGCAGGAGAAATTGTATCTAAAAATTTAACTATTTTTTTAATTAAAGAATATAATAGTCATTATAGTATTAAAATTTATAACTTAGAAGAATGAACTCATTAAACTTGACATCATGTGACTAAAGTTATATAATGTCATTACTATTAAGTAATACTAATATAAAGGCTTCTAAATGAATATACTAGAAAAACTAACTCACCAAATGCAAGCAGCATTAGAATCTGCTCTCTCTTTAGCACTACATAAGAAAAACTCAGAGATTGATACTTTACATCTGATTTGGGCGCTACTAGTTGAGAGTTCATCTGTTCTAAATCAAGCACTTAATAAAATGGGCATAGATAAAAGTGCATTAGAGCTAGAGGTTAAAAGTTTAGTAGAAAAACTTTCTCATAGCTCTTCAGTTACAAAAGAGAATATTCGTTTTACAAGAGAACTTCAAAACTCATTTGGACGTGCAGAGGGGCAGATGACTCAGAGTGGAGATGCATATTTAGCTGTAGATACTTGGTTGCTTGCAAACTTAAATGAAGCACCACTTAAAGAGATCTTCTCAAAATTTTTAGATTTAGGTGAGCTAAATAAAAGTTTTGAAGCTATTAGAGGTGGTCGTAAGATTGAGAGTCAGACTTCTGATGAGAATATGGAAGCTTTAGAAAAATATGGGATTGATTTAAATACTAAGGCAATTGATGGAGAGTTAGATCCTGTAATTGGACGCGATGAAGAGATTACTCGTGTAATGCAGATTTTAATTCGTAAAACAAAAAATAATCCTATTCTTTTAGGTGAACCTGGTGTTGGTAAAACTGCAATTGTTGAGGGTTTAGCTCAGATGATTGTTGATGAAAAAGTTCCACTTAGTCTTAAAAATAAAAGAGTGGTAACACTTGATATGAGTGCATTAATCGCTGGTGCAAAATATAGAGGTGAGTTCGAAGATCGCCTTAAAAGTGTTATTGATGAAGTTAAAAAGAGTGGTAACATCATACTATTTATTGATGAGATTCATACAATTGTGGGAGCAGGGGCAAGTGAGGGTAGTATGGATGCTGCAAATATTTTAAAGCCTGCACTTGCTCGTGGAGAACTTCATACAATTGGAGCTACAACATTAAAAGAGTATAGAAAGTTTTTTGAGAAAGATACAGCTCTTCAAAGACGTTTTCAACCTGTAAATGTAGATGAGCCTAATGTGAATCAATCTCTTCAAATTTTACGTGGGATTAAGGGACGACTTGAAAGTCATCATAATGTAACTATTACAGACAGTGCATTAGTGGCATCTGCAAAATTAAGTAAGCGTTACATTACAGATAGATTCTTACCAGATAAGGCAATAGACTTAATAGATGAAGCAGCAGCAGAGCTTAAGATGCAAATAGAGAGTGAGCCACTAGAACTATCTCGTGTAAAGCGTCTAATTTCAAGTTTACAGGTAGAAAAAGAGGCTCTTAAAATGGAAGAGGGTGATAACAATAGCGATAGATTAGTTGAAATTGACAAAGAGTTGGCAGATGAAGAGGAAAAAATGCGTAATCTTGATGCTCAGTTTAGCAATGAGAAAAAAGTATTTGATGACATTGCAGCACTTAAAGTAGGTCTTGAAGAGTTAAGGAGAAGTGCTGAGAGTGCAAAAAGAGATGCAGATTTTAACAAGGCTGCTGAAATTGAGTATGGTCAAATGCCTAAAAAACAAGAAGAAATTGTACAACTAGAGCAAAATTGGATAAGAATGCAAAAAAGTGGGACACTTCTTAAAAATAGTGTTGATGAAGAGGCTATTGCAAAAATAGTTAGTCGTTGGACTCAAATCCCTGTTACAAAAATGCTTCAAGGTGAAAAAGATAGAATACTTCATATTGAAGATGAGTTAAATAAAGATGTAATAGGACAAGAGAGAGCTACAAAAGCGGTTGCTCGCGCGATAAAACGTAATAAAGCAGGACTTTCAGAAGCTAGTCGTCCAATAGGTAGTTTTATGTTTTTAGGCCCAACTGGTGTTGGTAAAACACAAAGTGCAAAAACATTGGCAAAATTTTTATTTGATTCTAAAGATGCACTCATTCGTATTGATATGAGTGAATATATGGAGAAACAGTCAGTAAGTCGCCTAGTTGGTGCACCTCCTGGTTATGTAGGTTATGATGAGGGTGGACAATTAACTGAGGCAGTTCGCAGAAAACCATATAGTGTAATTTTATTCGATGAGATAGAAAAAGCTCACCCTGATGTCTTTAATGCATTATTGCAAGTTTTAGATGATGGGCGCTTGACTGACAACAAGGGTGTGACTGTTGATTTTAAAAATACAATCATCATAATGACGTCTAACATTGCAAGCGATAAAATCATGCAATTAGGTGATACACCTGAGTTAGATGGTGTAATAATGGATGAACTTAAACAGCGTTTTAAACCAGAGTTTTTAAATCGTCTTGATGATATAGTAAGATTTAATCCACTTGATTTAAATGAGATTGTGAAAATAATAGATATTTTCTTTGAAGAGATTCAGGAAAAAGTAAAAGAGCGTTCAATTACTTTAGCTTTAAGTGATGGTGCAAAAGCACTTATTGCAGAAGCTGGGTTTGATCCAGTTTATGGGGCTAGACCACTAAAACGAGCACTTTATGAGAGTGTAGAAGATGAGCTTGCAGAACTGATACTATCTGAAAAAGTTGATATTGGAAGTAATGTTTTGTTTGATGTGAATGAGGGTAAAATAGAAGTTAGCGTTAGTTAAGCTACTTCTTTTTTTAGTTTTCTTTTAATAGTTGCGTACGCCCAGTTTATAAGTTTTGTACGCTCAAGTTCTTTGTCATGACCAGCTACATCTGGATGAAATTTAGAAAGTAGTCTGTTTCTAGCCTTTTTAGTTTCACCGTAAGTTGCTTTACGGTGAATGTTTAAAATTTTATAAGGATTTACAAAAATAGATTCGTTGTGATCACGTCTTTCTCTTCCTACATAATCTTTATTATTATAACTACCTCTGCGCTCTTCATGTAGACCACTCTTTTTAGAACTACTAAGTAATTTTTTAAATATCAAAAAACAAATCATAAGCTTTACCAACTCTTTTAAAATAAATTAATATTATAAGTTTATATAAATAATATTTATTATTAACTTAAAAATAAAATTTTATGTATAATTTCACAATGAAAAGTGTATTAATGTTTATAACTTTTGGTATCTTCGCTTATCTATATGCATGCAGTGGTGATTGTCTTAGTTGCCATCCAATACTAAAAAAAGATATTTTACAAGATTTACGGCATAAACCAATGCTTGGGTGTATCTCATGCCACAAAGATAACACGAGGATGAGTGAGTGTGGAGAGGATTGTTTCTCTTGTCATGAGATAAAGAAAATTGAATCAAGTGGAGTTATTGAGCATAAAGTAATTAGAGAGTGTCGAGATTGTCATATAAAGGTTGATGAAGTAATGATATTGCCACTACCAGAACAAAGTTCAGTACCAACATTAATGGATCTACTCCAAAATTAAAGAGGTAATATTATGAAAAAGAAGCAGTGTGTAAACCTTTCAGCTAAAAATATTATTTTTAAACAAGATGATTTAACAAAAAAGGTAATACTTTTTAATCCTAATAAAATGACAGTTGATTTATCAGTAAGAGAAGATGGTAAAAATAGTCTTATTGAGACATTTCCCTTTGCTCATCTACCTAAAGCTATTAAAAAACTAGTTAAGTAAAGGCTAGGGAGTGGATATTGATGCTTATCTAAAACGTTTAGAAATTACTATAGATGTAGAAAACAGTTTTAAGACACTTCAAAACTTGCATCGTGCTCACGCTTTTACAATTGCCTTTGAAAATTTTAACGTGCATCTAAAACTTCCAATTCCTTTGGATGAAGAGAGTCTATTTCAGAAGTTAATTGTAGAAAAAAGAGGTGGTTACTGTTATGAGCTTAATACTCTATTTTCATTTTTACTGCAAGAGATAGGATTTAATGTTACACATCTGATTGGACGTCCACTATATGGATATAACAATGCTATTCGTCCAAGGACACATATGGTTTTAAAGGTTGAGACAGAAGGCAAGGAATATCTATGTGATTTGGGATTTGGTGGAAGAGGATTAATTGAGCCGATTGAATTGATATTTAATCAAGAGAGTATACAGTTTGATGATACGTTTAGGCTTATTTCTCATACTGATGGCTATGAACTTCAATCTTTAATTGGTAATGATTGGGTCTCTTTGTACTCATTTGATCTTCATAAGCAGCAATTAATAGATTATGAATTAGCTAACTTTTATAATATGCACTCACCAGATTCACGTTTTACTCAGCAACTAATTTGTGCTAAACCGACACCCAAAGGGCGTATTCTATTACTTGATAAAAAATTTAAATATTATGAAGATGGAAAAAGTAAAATAGTTACTATCCAAACAGCTAAAGAGTATGATGAAATTTTACATAAATATTTTGGCTTTTCTAGTCTATTGGCTGAGGAACTATTTAGTTAAGTCCACTTTTCTCCTCAATCATTTTATCCATAATCTTTACAATTTCCATACTTTTAATCTCAATCTCTTTAAAGTTTTCTATCACTTCATCTCTATTTGCAACAACTCTATCAGTAGGCGTAATAAAGCTTATATTTCTATCTACTAGTGTATGTATACGTTTATGTGGTGTATCAAGTAGTGCAAATGATTCTGTCTTTGAATAGGCATCTTTAGCATAACCGCTATACCATTTACCTAGGCTACAATTGTTGGAATCTGGAAAGTCAGTGCGCTTACTGCGACGATAAACAGAAGAGTACGTGTTAGACTTGTAAATAGTGTGGTCAATTTTTGCCAAAATTGCATATACTCTACTCTCAATTGATTTAGCATGTTTTGAAGTTTCATTTGATGCACTTCCAAACTTTTCAAGTGTTTCATTAAATTCAGAAACAGTTTCTGTAGAGCTTTGTGCGTTTTGAGTCATAATTATAGTTCCATCTAATAGCTCCGTAGCATCTTGCTGTAAAGATTGTATGGAGATAGATATTTCACTAGTAGCTTTTTGTGTTCTTTCAGCTAGCTTTCTGACTTCATCGGCGACTACTGCAAACCCACGTCCATGCTCACCAGCACGAGCAGCTTCAATTGCTGCGTTAAGTGCCAATAAATTAGTTTGATCTGCTATATCTTTAATTAAATCAAGAATAGATGTAATCTCAGAAGTTTTTTGCGATAAATTATCAATTTTACCTGATGATTGCTCTATCTCTTCTACGATAGTAATAAGTTGATTACTAATGTGATCCATTTCTGAAATACTTGCTTTTGCATTATTTTCAGTTGTTCCACTTGTTTCTACAATAGTTTCAATACTTAATAGTGTATTTGAAAGATCACTTTTTAGAAGATTAAGCTCACCAACAACACCAGTACCTATTTGACTAATTGCAGCATTAACATCCGTACTAGCAATCTGTTCAGTATCTTTTTCCATGTGAGATATTGCGTTATTTATTGTATTTATACTATCTTTAAACTGACCAGAGTAGTTACTATTTTCAATCTTTACATAGGCTTCTTTAACACTTGCCTTTGAAATAGATGTAGAAATTTCTAATACAAAATTTTGCAGTTGTGATAGTAGTATATTTACATTATCATTTAACTCCTTTAGCTCTTTACCCTCTTTAAAGTCATCTAATCTTTTGTCTAGGTTTCCATTTTTAGTATCTTCCATAGCAAATGATAGTTTTCTAACAGAAGATTGTACTTTACGAATGTTTATAAACATGTACCAAGCTAGTGCAAAGTTAGAGATATTTACAATGCGTAAAACATCAAATCCATTGTTATTTAACTCAATAATTAAAACAACTGAGAAAATGACTAAAGAGATAATATTTGCATATTGAATTTTAGATAGAGAGGAGAGTTGTGACATCTTATAACCTTAAATATAATCTTAGTTTTTCGTATTATACATAAACTTTATTAGATATTAATGTTTTTTTAGAGTAATATATTAATACTAGCTTATGTTTATTATAAGTTTATATAAAATTAAAATGACTTTTATAAGGATATAAATGTTTAAAATAACTAATATCTTATTTTTTCTATTGGTTGGAACTTCTCTATTTGCTCAAACAACTTGTAGTGCTGTTATTGAAAAACATCCTTTAGAAATTGGTAACTGGGTAAGTAAGAGTCAGATGACAAACAAGCTCTTAAAAAAATCACACAAAGATGCCCTTAGTAAATTGCCACATAATCCTAATCTAGAGCATGCAACTGAAGATGATATATGGAAATATTTTCTATCTTCAAAAACTTCTAAAAATAGTAATAGTCACAAATAGGCTCTAATCTACCTCTTATTTTTTTTTCTAGATTGCTTTGCAAGTTTTGCTTTTCGTTTAGCTTTTGCTTTAGCAGAGTTAAGTGTTGCTTTTTTATTGGCATTAACAATTTGCTCATTTATAGCAGAATCTTTTCCCTCAAATTTCGCCAATGCAGCTAACTTTTGTTGTTTCCCCATGTGTGCTATTTTAAAACCTTCATCGGTATCAACGCTTGATGTATTCGCTCTACTCATTTTTATTCTCTCTTTTACTTAATTAGTCAAGTATATTGTTTTGTGAAATTATACATGAAATAGGACATATCTATAACTGGTCAAATTTTAACCAGTTAACTACGTACTACTGGTGACTTTTTACATATAATACTGCCAATATTTTAAAAGGAGAGTATCTATTATGAAATTAGCAGAATTAAAAACTTCTGGTCACTGGCCTACGTTGTTAGCATCATTTCTATATTTTGATTTTAGTTTTATGGTTTGGACAATGTTAGGGCCATTAGCACCTGAGATTGCGGAGTCAATTCAAGGGGGATTAACTCCAGGTCAAATTGGTACTATGGTTGCTGTGCCAATTCTTTCTGGCGCAATTTTACGGATTTTATTAGGATTTGGTGTAGATAAACTTGGGGCTAAGAAAACAGCTCTTCTTTCTCAAAGTTTAGTTGTCGCTGGTCTTGCATATGCATACTTTGCAGGTCTTCATACATATGGAGCAGTACTTGCAATGGGAATCATACTGGGATTTGCAGGTGCATCTTTTGCTGTTGCATTACCACAAGCTGGTCAGTGGTACCCTCCTAGACTTCAAGGGGTTGTTTTAGGAATTGCGGGTGCTGGTAATATTGGTGTTGTAATTGACTTTCTATTCGCACCAAAAATTGCGCAAGTTTGGGGATGGGAAGCTGTATTTGGTGTTGGTGCATTTCTATCTTTTATAATTTTAGTTACTTACTATTTTGTTGCAAAAGATGCGCCTGCAGATGTTTATAAGCCTAATCCTAAAAAGCTTAAAGATTATCTAAAGCTATTAAAAGATAAAGATACATGGTGGTTTAATCTTTTCTATGCAGTAAGTTTTGGCGGTTTTGTTGGATTCGCAGGTTACATGAAAGTCTATTTGATGAATCAATATAGTATAGATATGCAAGTGTTTGGAGAAGAGGTACTAGGTGGGGAGAGTGTAAAAGTTGTTGCTGGTTACTTTGGTGCACTATGTATTTTTGCAGGTGCAATTCTTCGTCCAATCGGTGGAAATGTTGCAGATAAAATGGGTGGTGTAAAATCACTATATCTATTTTATGGTGCTGTTGCTGTTTTAGCTATTGTAAATACTTTTGTTAGTAGTTTTTACCTTGCTATTTTAGTTCTATTCTTAATTATGGCAAATTTAGGAATGGCAAATGGTGCAGTTTTTCAACTCGTTCCTCAAAGATTTGGAAAAGACATCGGTATAATGACAGGGATTATTGGCGCTGCTGGTGGACTTGGTGGTTCAGCACTTGCAATGATGCTTGGTTACTCAAAGCAGGCAACTGATGGATATGATGTAGGTTTTTATATTTTTGCATTTGTTGTAGTAATTGCGCTTAGTGGTATATCTTTAGTTAAAACACGATGGAGAACAACTTGGGGAATTCAAGCTGGCGGTAAAATTTAAAAGGTATTAATTTGTTAGAACTTTACTCATCATCATATATACTCCCAAAAGCAAAAGAGATCACAGGCGATGACGCTTGTGATAGTGCAAAAACTGACAATACACTAATAGCAGTCCTTTGTGATGGTGTTGGTAGTGCAACAGAGGGCGGAAAAGCAGCTCGTCAGAGTGTAAAGATGATGATTGAAAACTTTCGTTCACGCCCAAATGCTTGGGATATTCCAAAAACCTTAAAAATGTTTACAAATAGTATTAACCATATTCTTTATCAAGAATCACAAGTGCAATATGAGAGATCTGAAATGGTCACAACCATATGTGCTATTGCAATAGAGTCAAATACTCTTTATGGGCTTAATATAGGTGATTCACGTGTTTATCTGCTTAGAGATAATAATTTGATGCAGCTAAGTGTTGATCACATTATGGATGAAGAGGGAATGAATCATGTGCTAACGCGAGCACTTGGGCTTAGTCCAAGTGTGGAAGCACATATATTTGAAGAAGATATTCAAGTAGGTGATACTGTAATTATGTGCAGCGATGGTGTATATAACATCTTAAGTAGCGAACAGATTATTCAACAATTTGCTAAAAAATTAAGTTCAAAAATCATAGTAAATAGTGCAGCAAAAGATTACCCTGATTATGAACGTGATGATATGAGTTTGCAATATTTTACCGTGCAGAGTCTTGATGACTCTAAAGCACAACGTAATAAAGATTTAAAAGTTCCAAATGAACTGAAAATCAATCAAGAGATTGATGGATATAAACTTATAAAACCATTAGCTCAACATGAGCGGGTATGGTTGTGTGAGCTTGAAGATAAAAAATATGTAATAAAATTTCCACTTTTAGGTGCGGATGAAGATGAGCTACTTCTTGATATGTTTGTGCAAGAAGCGTGGCTGGCCAAACAGATTGATAATAGTGTTTTTGCAAAAGCATTTATTCCTGAAAATAGAACATATAGATACTATATTTTAGAGCATATTGAGGGTTCAAGCCTATATGATTATGTAAAAGAGCGTCGTCTTAGTGTTGATTCAGCTATTTTACTAGCAAAAACTCTTTTAAAAGCAGAGCAGTATCTACTTAACCTTGGCTATCTTCATGCAGATATTAAGCCTGAGAATATAATTGTATATAAAGATAGTAATGACAGAAGTGCATTTAAAGTTGTAGACTTTGGTTCTGTTATAGCTCCATTTTCACTAAACTCACGGGCTGGCACACCTAGTTATATCTCTCCTGAAAGGTTTGATGGCTCTTGTATATCTGAGACAAGTGAAGTTTTTTCAATTGGAGTAACACTATTTTGGGCATTGACTAAAAAATTTCCATATGGGGAGATTGAGCCATTTCAAACACCAAAATTCAAGCCATCAAAACGCCCATCATCATTAAACTCTAATATCCCAAAATGGTTTGAAGCGATTATAATGAGGTCAATTGCAGTTGATAAAACATTAAGATATACGCACTATTCACAGATGATGTTTGAGATAAACAATCCTGAAAAAGTAAAACCATTTTTTAGAAAAGATACACCACTACTTGAGCGTAATCCGCTACTAGTTTTTAAGACACTATTTTATTCTTCATTGATTCTAAACTTTATACTTTTGCTAAATTAAACTATATCTGACCACTACTCTTAATATTTGATTTTGAGTAATTTGTTACACTTTTTGGCTAAGAGCAATCAATATTAAGAATTTTTCAATTTCTTTTTAGCAGATGTTATAATGGTAATAGATTGGTATATAAATAGAAGGAGAGTAATAGTTAGAATGAATATCAAGGCTTGGTTTAAAAGTAAAACAGCAGATAAGGTTCTATCACCAGTAAGAGAGCTAGTTATTGATTTAATTGATAAAGATAGCAGTGTTTTAGAAGTTGGATGTGGTACTGGAGATTTATTATTTAGAGCCTCTGATAAAATTAAATTTGGTCTAGGTATTGATCTAAATAAGAACATGGTTGATTTTGCAAATGAAAAAGTGAAAAAAGAGAAATATAATAATCTTGAGTTTATATCTGAAAACATTACATCATACAAAAATATAAAATTTAAAAAATTTGATTTATCAACAAGTACACTATGTTTACACGAGATGAGTGAAGAAGAAGCTATTTCCACTCTACTTTTATTAAAAAGTTACTCTTCAAGAATTATAATAGCAGACTATTCAGTAGCAAAAACAGTTTGGGGTAAAATTTCCATTGAAATGGATGAACTTATTTCTGGTCACTATAGTAACTTTAAAAACTACATGAATAGCGAAGGAATGTTACATCTATTTAAAGAAGCTAACTTAGATGTAAAGTCTATAATTAAAACACCAATAGATGGTATTGAGATATGGGATTTGTATGTCTAAAATACTCATGGCTTAAAGTTATCTCTACTTTTACAAAACTCTGTTAAATAGCACTCTGAATCACACTTTGGACGCTGCGCTGTACATATGTAACGTCCATATAGTACCATTCCTTGATGCAGTTGGTGTAGACCATCTTTAAAAACTTTAACTAAATCCTCCTCTGTTTTAACAGCAGTTTTTGCTTTTGATAGTCCTAAGCGGTGTGCAACTCTAAAGACATGAGTATCAACAGCCATTAGATTAGCTTGAGTGAACTCTATTAAAACTACATGTGCAGTTTTTTGACCAACTCCAGCAAGGGAGATAAGCTTTTTTTCATCTAGTGGAATTTCTCCATTAAAAACCTCCTCAACTCTTTTAGCCATTTTGATTAAGTTCGCACTTTTTGCATTGAAGAAAGAGCAACTTTTAATTAAATCTTTAACATCATCCTCGTGAGCATTAGCTAGAGTAGTTGTGTCTGGAAAAGTCTCAAAAAGTGCTGGAGTAATGATATTGACACGTTTATCTGTACATTGGGCTGAAAGCATTACTGAAACTAACAGTTCATATAAATTTTTATAATTTAGTTCAGTTACTGCGTCGCTATACTTTTCAAGTAAGCGCTCTTTAATAATAGAAATCTCTTTTTTTGTAGCTTTTTTCATGGGCATAAGTCTATCATAATAGATATTTTTGTACAATCACCACGTTTACGTAGTATTAATTTAAAATCTGTACACTTCTTGGTGTAAAGGGAATAGATGTCCGGACACAATAAGTGGTCTAAGATTAAACGTCAAAAAGGTGCTGCTGATGCCAAACGCGGCGCTATTTTTACAAAATTAATTAAAGCTATTACCGCTGCTGCTAGAGATGGTGGTGGTGATGTTGATAGTAATCCAGCTTTACGTCTTGCTGTTGCAAAGGGTCGTGAGGCTTCTATGCCACTAGATAACATTCAGCGTGCTATTGATAAAGCTACTGGAAATCTTCCAGGAGTTATATTTGAAAACATCACTTATGAGGGTTACGGTCCTGGTGGTGTGGCACTTTTGATTGAAGCAATGACAGACAATCGTAATAGGACAGTCGCAACTATCCGTCTTGCACTAAGCAAAGGTGGTGGTTCACTTGGTGAGAGTGGCTGTGTTGGTTGGATGTTTGAGAAAAAAGGCATTATAACTATCGAGCGTGGCGAACTAGATAGTGCTGTCTTAGAGGTTGCAATTGAAAATAGTGCAATAGAAATTATAGATGAGTATGAAGAAGTTATTATAGTTGAAACAAAAGCATCTGAGTTTAATCAAATGCTAGAGGCTATAGAGAGACTAAATGTTAATATTATAGAATCATCAATTGAGATGGTAGCTTCAAATGAAATTGAATTAGATTCTGAAGCAACTGAGAAGATTGATGCTTTAGTTGAGCGTTTAGAAGAGGATGATGACATCCAGAGTGTATACACAAATGTTAAATAAACAAGGAGAAAGTATGACGTTAAAAAGTTTAAAAGTTTCATTGGCAATTGCCGTATTTGGTGCCACTATGGCAAGTGCAGCGGTTGTTGCAACAGTTAATGGTAAAGAAATTACTGGTGATAAAGTAGCACCACTACTTGCTCAACTTACACAGGGTCGTTATGATTCTCTTCCTAATGATAAAAAAGAGATTGTAACTAAAAGAGCAATTGAGCAGTTAATTAACCAAAATTTAGTTGATGCTGAAGCTAAAAATAGTGGTATATACAAAAGTGAAACATTTAAAAAACGTCTAAAACAACTTCTTCCAAGTGTTAAAGCACAACTAGCTTCAGATATTTGGATAAAAAAGCAGTACGATAGTGTAAAAGTTACAGATAAAGAGACTAAAGCTTATTATAATGAGCATAAATCTGACTATAAAGAGCCAACACGTGTTCATGCTCGTCATATTTTAGTTAAAACTGAAAAAGAGGCAAAAGCTATTATTAGTGGATTAAAATCTAAAAGTGGTAATGCTTTAAAAGAGGCTTTCATAGTAGAAGCAAAAGCTAAATCAACAGGACCTAGTGGAAAAAATGGTGGTGATCTTGGATTTTTTGCACAAGGACAGATGGTTCCTGCATTTAATGATGCTGCCTTTAAAATGAAAAAAGGAACAATTACAAAAACTCCTGTGAAAACTAACTTTGGTTTTCATGTAATCTATTTAGAAGATAAAAAAACTGAAAAGAAATTATCTTTTAAAGATGTAAAAGATGGTATTACAAAAGGTTTACATGCTGAAAAGTTTAAAAAAGTACTTGATGATAAAATGCGTAAACTAAAACTTGAAGCTAAAATTGTTTATAAATAATTAAATATCTAATTCATTGAATACACCAGTTACTTCCCTCTTTTTAAGAGGGAAAAACTTCTACATAAAACGCGATGATCTAATTAGTGACTACTACCCTGGTAATAAATATAGAAAACTATACTCTTTAATAGAAGAAGATTGTTTTAAATATAAAAATATAATCTCTTATGGCGGCTCACAATCAAACGCTATGCTTGCGATTGCGCATTTAGCTCATAAAAAGAACTGGAAATTTACCTATTACCTAAAGACTCTTCCAAAATGGTTAAAAGAGAATCCTGCAGGTAACTTTAAAATGGCACTAGAACTAAATATGTGCTATGTTGAACTCTCTCATGATGAATATGAAGATAAAATATCTTCACTCAATGTGAATTCAGATACATTAGTTGTACCGCAAGGTGGCGCTGATGTTATTGCTAAAGCTGGAGTTGAAAAACTAGCTTTAGAAATTTTAGATTGGAAAGTTAAAGAAAAAATATCTGAGCTATACGTTGTAACACCAAGTGGGACAGGAACAACTTCACTCTACTTAGCCAAAGCCCTAAAAAATGAAGCTACAGTTTTAACCACCCCTTTAGTTGCAGATGAAAAATACTTAAAAGAGCAGTGGGAAAAGTTAGATTCCAATAGAGATTTTTTACCAGAAATTTTAAATACAGAAAAAAAATATAATTTTGCAAAACCATATTCTGAATTTTTAGAAATTTGGAAAGAGCTAAACAATGAGGGCATTGAATTTGATCTAATATATGCTCCTAAAATGTGGTTATCTCTTTTAGATAACATGCCAAAAAGTGGCAAAATAATTTATATACATTCAGGTGGGATTAGTGGGAATGAGACACAAATTCTAAGATATAAAAAGTTAAAAGTATAAAAGAATAAACAATTTGATAAAATTGCTAACTCAGTTACACATTAAGGAAATATTTTGCAAGAAGAAAAACCACTCTATTTTATAATTATGACGGTAGTTATGTTAGTTTTAAGTGTTGCACTGCCACTACTTGAATTTACGTTTTGGTCTTATATGGGAACTGTTAGTGCTGTTCTTTTAACAATAGCTACTGGAATTTACTTCTTTGATAGTGGCAGACAAAAAGAGACAAAAAAAGATGTGAAAACTAAGACAAAAAATAGTTCAGTTAAAAAAGAGTCTGAAAATTCAACAGCGAGTAGCGCTCATACAGGATATTTTAGCCACAACTACTAACGTAGCTGTAGATTCTGAGTTAAAGAGAGTACGAATGTATGTACCTCTTGATTTAGTTTCTCCATCAATTTATCGAACTTATCTTCTGGTTTAAAAACGGCTTTTTCTACACCACTTATTTTTACTAGAAGCTCTTGTGCATCGTATGAGACTCCTACTTTATCAATTAAGCCAACCTCTAGTGCGCCATCGGCTGTAAAAATGTGAGCATCTGCAAAAACTGTATGATTTTTTACATCTAATTTTCTAGCATTTGCTACATCTTTTATAAACATATTATATGTTCCATCAATCACTTTTTTAAGTTCAGCTTTTTCTGCTGGATCCCACTTTCTCATTGTAGTTCCAACCTCTTTAAACTTACCAGCTTTTATTGTTTGAGTAACTACGCCAACTTTTTGCGATAATTGCTCTAAATTCATTCCTTGCATAATAACACCAATTGACCCAACAAGTGAGCCAGGGTTAGCAACAATAGCACTGCTATGAATTGCTGAGTAATAGCTACCGCTAGCAAGTGTACCAGAGGCATATGTAACAACTGGTTTTTTAGAGTTTAGACGCTTTATCGCTTGACTAATCTCTATAGATGGTGCAACAGCTCCACCTCCTGAGTCAACAACAAAAAGTGCACCTTTTATATTTTTATCGTTTTTAACTTCATCTATTTTTTCTAAAATAGCTTCTGCATTTACAATATTTCCACTTAGTCTAATTTTTGCTAAATTTGGAATTTCTGTAGGCATAGTAGTTGGCTCAAAAATAATATAAAGAAGCAATAAAAAAATCATCGCTTTAAAATGATTTTGAATATAACTTAAAATTCTTGCGGGAAAACTAAATATCGATTTTATAATTTCCATTAAACTATCTCTCCATTTATAAATATTTTACTAACATCATATTTTTGCAGTAGAATATGTAGATGTAAATCTTCTGGTGCTATTGTACCTCTCTTTGTGTTCAAAACAATAATATCTGCTTCACACCCAACTTTAATTTGTCCACGATTAAGCTTTAATGCATCTGCGGCGTTGGATGTTACACTTTTTATAAGTTCTTTTGCTAATGAATTTAAATCACTCTCTTGGTGTACAAAAAGTGCAGTTCTTAACTCATCAAATATGTCTAAAGATGTATTTGAGCTTAACCCATCTGTTGCAGATAAAAATTTCTTACCCATAATATTTAGTCGTCTGTTTCCAAGCAAGCGATTTGAAACTGGACAATGAACTAAAGTATGTCCATCATCTTCAATCTGATTTAGTTCATCTTCAGTTGCATGTCCTGCATGAACTACTAAGGAGTTTGTTCCTTTGATATTATCTAAAAACTCATTTGCATCTGTATGAGACTTACTGAGATTTAAAAAGTTTTTGAAAAAATCTACAAATTCTCCTTCAGATGAGTCTAGCCATTCGCGTTCTGCATTGCTCTCTAAAAAATGTGTACTAAGTTGTAAGTTTTCTTCTTTAATTAATTTAGCTGTTTTTTTAACAAGTACTGGATGTACAGAGTATGGAGAATGAATCGCAACTGCAGGTGTAAATGTTTCAGATGAATACTCTTTTGACATTTCAAGCCTGTCTAAAAAATGTTCCCAAAGAACATCTACAGCAGCTGGGTTTGAACCAATAACTTCATTAAAATATATAACCTTCATTTTTGAGCTAACACAAGATTTTAAATCAAACCCCCAGCTACTAATTGCCCCAACTGTTGTAGTTCCACTTAAGAGCATACCTTCAAGTGCTTGGCTCATACAATCTTGCTCACATTTTTCACTAAGTTCATCACGTTTTTCAATTACGCTATATAGCCATGGCATAAATGAGCCATATTTTAAATCTGTTTTATTTGCAGAAAATTCAAGATGTACATGAGAGTTAATTAATCCTGGCATTAAGACGCTACCATCTTCTAAAACTATCTCTTTTGCTTGGGGATATTTTTTTAATAGCTCATCTCTTTTACCGATTGCGACTATTTTTTTGTCAAATACAACAGTAGTATTTTCTAATACATTATCCTCTGTGAGGATATATGAAGCATTTATTAAAAACATTTAGAACCTTAATTATGAAATCTTAAAAGTCGTGAGGCTATTTTTTAGATTCTTATTACAAGACTTGTTAGTAGATTTTTATTTTGATATTATATCAAAACTAAATTCCCTTTCAACCAAATGCCAATTTAAGTAATAATTATAATAATAAAGATGTCAAGCTGTAAGAAGTTAAAAACTCTTTTAGGATTTCAAGTTGCCAACAACATATATACTCTACATATCAACTCTAATTTTTATAGCATGGTTACCATATAAGTTAGAGCAAAAATCATCATCAAAACTTTTTGAGTTTTTACCACCAATTGTTATGGTCTACTTTCTAGCTATGCTAGTTGGAAATTTTGACATATTTACAAGTGAAATTAAACCTCTTCAATCAGTACTACGAAATTTTCTTTTACCATTAATGATTTTTTTACTTTTATTAAAAGCAGACATGCATCTTATCTTGCAATTAAAAAAAAGATTGTTAATAGCCTTTTTTAGCGCAACACTCTCAATAATGCTTAGTTTCATCATAGTCTTTTACATAACTCAAAATTGGTTTGACTCTAATGCAAGTGGAACATTTGCAGCACTTGCTGGAAGTTGGATGGGCGGAACTGTTAATATGCTCTCTGTGGCATCCGCACTTGAAGTTAATGATACAAGTTTGGGTTACACACTTTTAATGGATTCTATTGATTACGCTCTTTGGGTTATGTTTTTGCTCTCTATTGTAAAAGCTAGTAATATTTTTAATAGATTCACAAAAAGCGAGAACTCATTAGAGCTTATAAATATTAAGCCAATACAAAACTACAATTTTTCTATACCAAAAATTTTACTGGTTTTTATAATTGGCGCATTTCTATCTTACTACTCACGAGAGTTTTCAACTATTTTTAATACAGAGCTTTTAGGAAGTAGTGCATGGACTATACTCATAATCACTACAATCACTCTGATATTCGCTCAAACTCCCCTTAAAAAAGTAGAAGGTGTACAACAAAGTGGAATGGCACTTTTAAGTTTTTTAGTAGCACTAATAGGCTCACAAGCATCCATAGCTCATTTTGGCTCTTTACCTCTATACATTTTGGCGGGCTTAATGATTCTAATCGTTCACGCAATTTTAATGGTAATTACTGCAAGAATATTTAAACTTGACCTATTTAGTAGCGCAGTTGCCAGTCTTTCACACATCGGAGGCATTGCCTCAGCGCCAATCTTAGCAGCTTCATACTCTCAACATTTAATTCCTGTTGGAGTAGTAATGGCAACACTTGGTTATATTATTGGTACTTTTGGAGGGCTGATAGTTGGTAAAGTTTTGATTATTATCTCTTCTTAATTTATGATTTTCTTCAAATGAAAATAATATGAATTCTAAATTAAATGAATAAAATTCACTTTCATCTATATTTTGTTTAAAATAGTAAACGATGGTTCTACTCTCTTAAATTATTATGGTATGATAAAAGTATGAACTAAATACTACTAATATTAAGGAGTTAAAAATGGTACGAAAAACAGTAGCTATTAGAGATGATTTATTTCATAGTTTAGAATTAAATCATATTACAAATCAATATCAATCATTTTCAGAATTGGTATCAAATGCTTTACAACTTTTGATAGAAAAACAAAAAAAAGAACAATATAAATTAGCGATGATAGAAGCTTCTAAAGATAAATTATATATTCAAGATATGAAAAATATTGAAAATGAATTTCAATACTCAGATTTTGAGAATATAAAATGAATCAATATGATGTATATTTGGCAGATTTAAATCCAACTGTTGGAAAAGAACAATTTGGGAAAAGACCAGTTTTAATAATCTCAAACAATTATGAAAATTTAATTGATGTTGTTACAGTTATCCCAATAACTTCATTAAAAGATGGAAGAAAAATATATCCAAATGAGTTGTTATTAGAAAATGAACTTGAAAAAAAATCAATATTATTATGCCAACAAATTAGAACTATTTCAAAAAATAGATTAATCAAAAAACTAACTTCTATTGATAATTATATTACTCAAAAAAAAATATTAGATATACTTTGTCTAAGATTTGAAGATGTGGGTTAATACCTATAGCAAATAAGATGCTATTGTATAGTCGTATATAAAATATTTATGAAAATGGTGCAAATGGGTATATTAAAAATAGATAAAGAAATTTTGAACGAAGTTAAAGAGGTAGCTACTAAATGGCAAGTACTGATTGAAAGTGAGCGCGAACAATCAGAACAGAAGTTTCATGAAACTATGATACGAATGCTAAAAGACCAAAAAAATAAGATATTTTTAATTGAATTACTTGACCAAAGTTTTCGTTCTAAAAATCATAAAAGAGTTGCAGATCAGTTAGAGTTTTTGTTTAATAAATACAATGATATTGATTTTTTTACATCATTTGAATCTCTACTTGTTTGGGCATTTCGTAATGTTGGTATTTATATACCTGAACTTTCAATACCAATTTTTATTAAATACCTTAGAAGTTATGTAGATAATGTCGTTATTGCTGGAGAGTTGACCCCTTTGATTAGACATATTAAAAAGCGTAAGTCTGAGGGTACACGTGTTAATATAAATATAATTGGTGAAATTGTCTTGGGTGAAGATGAGGCAAGTAGTCGTATAAATAAATATATTGAAGCACTTGAACATCCTGATATTGACTATATATCTATAAAAATATCTACGATTTTTTCACAGATTAATTCACTAGATCATGCTTGGAGTGTTAAGCAAATATCAAAAAAACTTGAAATAGTTTATTCTGCTACAATGAAAAATAGTTATTTTGATAGTGAGGGTAATAAAGAAAATAAGTTTATTAACCTTGACATGGAAGAGTATAGAGATTTTCATCTTACTATTGATGCTTTTATGATGACACTATCTAAGGAAGAATTTTTATTACTTTATGCTGGAATAGTTGTTCAAGCTTATCTTCCAGATGCCCTAGAACAGGTGAAAAAACTTACTGCTTGGGCAAAAGATCGTGTTAGTAAAGGTGGTGCGCCTATTAAAATACGTCTTGTTAAAGGGGCTAATCGTGAAATGGAGCTTACTGAGTCAAGTTTAAGGGGATGGCCTTGTGTTACGTATAATGAAAAAAAGGATACAGATGCAAACTTTAAAATATTAATGAACTATCTGATAAATCCAGAGTTTTCATCTTCAGTTCACATAGGTGTTGCATCGCATAATTTTTTTGATCATGCTCTTGGAATATTATTGGCACGTGAGCGTAGTATGGAGCACTGTTATAGTGCAGAGATGCTTGAGGGAATGAGTGAAACTGCCTATAAGCTTTTAAAAAAAGAGGGTGTTAATGTAGTTTTGTATGCTCCAATAGCTACTAAAAAGACATTTAATAATGCTATTGCATATCTAGTTAGACGTTTTGATGAAAATACTGCTAAACAGAATTTTTTACGACATAGTTTTGGTTTAAATGTAAATTCTGAAGCTTGGCAGATATTGCTTAAAAGCTATGATGACTCTTTAGAGAGTATGACTAATCTTAATCTTAAACCATTTAGAACGCAAAACAGGATGGATGAGGTAGAAGATAAAGATTTTAAATCATATAGTTATAAAGCACAGAGCGATACTGATTTTGTTTTACTTAACAATCAGGTCTGGCTACAAAATATAGTCAAAAAGTGGAAAAACATAGCTCTAGCTGGTGGTTATCATGCCTCATCGGTTATTGATGGAAGAGATATTGAAACTACTGATGTAGTGGAGGTGATTGATAAATCACAATATCATGAAAAAATAACTGTTGGTAGTTTTTCAAGAGCTTTGCCTGAAGAGATAAAATTAGCTGTTGAGGTTGCAAAAAAAGATTCTGATGGCTGGAGGACTCTTTCACCTGTTAAAAGGCAAGAGATTTTAAGGAATGTTGCATATGAATTTCGAAAAAGAAGAGCTGACCTCATAGGTATTGCAGCAGCAGAAGTTGGAAAAACTTTTAGTGAAACAGATGTTGAAGTTTCAGAAGCGATAGACTTTTTAAATTTTTATCCATATAGTGTAGAAAAGATTAATGCTCTTAGCGGTATTGAAACTTCTGGTAAGGGAGTAGGGTTAGTTGTTAGTCCGTGGAATTTTCCTATTGCTATTGCAACAGGTGGAATTACTGCGGCTTTAGCATCTGGTAATAGTGTGATATTAAAACCAGCTTCGCAAGCAGTTTTGAGTGCACACATGCTTTGTGAATGTTTTTGGAATAGTGGTGTTAGTAAAAAGAGTTTGCAATTAGTTATTTGTGATGGACAGACTGCTGCAGAGCATCTAATTACCAATCGTAATATTGATTTTACAATATTTACTGGAAGCGAGGCTACAGCATATGATATGCTAAAGCGCAGACCAGATATTCACCTAAGTGCAGAAACAGGTGGAAAAGATGCGACTATTGTTACATCTATGGCAGATCGTGAACAAGCTATTAAGAATGTTGTAGCATCTGCTTTTAGTAACTCAGGTCAAAAATGTTCTGCTACATCATTACTGATACTAGAAAAAGAGCTATATGAAGATATAGAGTTTAAAAGAATGCTTGTAGACGCTGTCTCATCAATCGAAGTTGGTTCTGTGTGGGAACTACATAATCGCATTGGAACATTGGTCTCATTTGCATCAGGAAATCTTTTAAAAGCACTTGAAACTCTTGATGAGGATGAAGTTTGGTTAATACCTCCAGCATATGCAGATAAAGAAAATCCATATATACTCAAACCATCAATCAGATGGGGAACTAAAGTTGGTAACTTTTGTCATATGAATGAACTGTTTGGACCAGTATTAAGTGTTATGTGCGCTGATAATCTAGGGGATGCGATAGATATTGTCAATGCAACTGGTTATGGTTTAACTTCAGGACTAGAGAGCCTTGATGAGAGAGAACAGAAGTTATGGAAAGATAAAATAATTGCTGGTAATCTCTACATTAATCGTGGAACTACAGGTGCTATCGTCTTTAGACAGCCATTTGGTGGTATGCGAAAGTCTGCAATAGGTAGTGGTAGAAAAGCTGGTGGACTTAACTATGTTACTCAGTTTATGAATATTAGTTCGACTTTAGAGCTAGCAAAAAATAGAGAAGTAGAGTACTCTTTACTAAAACGTTTTAAATCATTAATCTCAAATTCACAGTTTAAAAATGAGCTAGAGAGGAGTTTGACTCTTCTTTATTCTTTCGCTCATATTAATGAAGAGGAGTTTCAGCAAGAGCATGATTATTCAAATATTAGGGGTGAATCAAACATAACACGCTATTTTGGTGTTAAGAGTACAATTTTAAGATTGAACAATAGTGATACGCTTTTTGAAATTATATGCTCATATTTCTGTTCAAAAATGGCAGGTTCGAGCGTTACAATTTCGCTTGATATTGATTACAATAGTGAGTCATTAAAGTGGTTGAAAAAAAATGCTAAAAAGTTTTTAGAGAATGATGATGAGCTGATAGTAGAAGCGGATGTAACTTTTTTAGGTACATTTAATCAATATGAGCGTGTACGAATATTAAAGCCTACTTCCAATATGAACGCTCTATATAAGGAAGCTATAAAAACAGCCAAGCATATAACTACTGAGCCATTTGTAGCTCATGGTCGTATAGAGTTAATGCATTACTATGTTGAACAGAGCATTTCAGATAGCTATCATCGCTACGGTAATCTTGGACTACACGGTTTAAAAGGGGAATAAAATGCAAACACCTGTTTTAGTATCATTTTTTGCATATATGGTTATTATGGTTGGGATAGGATTTTATTTTTATTTCAAAACAAGTGATTTAAGTGATTATGTTCTTGGTGGTCGAAGTCTTGGAGCAGGTGTTACCGCACTTAGTGCTGGGGCATCTGACATGAGTGGTTGGCTACTACTTGGATTACCTGGGTTAATGTATGTTGATGGAATTGTAGGTAGTTGGATAGCAGTTGGATTAGTAATTGGTGCATATTTAAACTGGCATTATGTCGCTCAAGCACTTAGAATCTACACACATAAATTAGATGATGCGATAACTATGCCAGATTACTTTTCAAATAGATTTGAAGATAGCGGCAATTTTTTACGTGTAATGACAGCAATAGTTATTCTAATATTTTATACATTATATACATCTTCTGGTCTTGTAGGTGGTGCAAAACTATTTGAAATAACGTTTGGACTTGATTACTCAACAGCACTATTAATTGGAAGTTTTATAATTGTTTCATATACATTTTTAGGTGGTTATAACGCTGTTAGTTGGACAGATTTCATCCAAGGAATTTTGATGATGTTGGCTTTAGTTATAACACCTTTTGTAGTTATAAATCATATTGGAGGAGTAGAAGAGGGCTTAAGACTTATCTCCTCAGTTGATCCTTCTAAGCTTAATATGCTCAGTGGAACTTCTATCATTGGAATTATCTCTTTAATGGCTTGGGGACTTGGTTACTTTGGTCAACCACATATATTGGTACGCTTTATGTCTATTCGTCATGATGAGCAGATGAAAAAAGCAAAAAGAATTGGTATGAGTTGGATGGTTCTCTCTATTGTTGGTTCTTTAGCAGTTGGCTTTTTTGGGTTTGCTTACGTTCTTGCTGAGGGAATTGAACTTCAAGATAGCGAGAAGATTTTTATAACTCTGTCACAGTTAATATTTAATCCATGGATTTCTGGATTTTTGCTTGCTGCTATTCTAGCTGCTATAATGAGTACAATAGATTCACAACTTCTTGTCTCTTCTTCTGTACTTACACGTGATATTTATCATGCTCTTGTACGAAAAAATGCAACTGATAAAGAACTTGTATGGGTAGGGCGTACAACTGTAATCATGATAGCCATAATCGCATGGTATCTTTCAACAGATAAAGATGCAAGTGTACTTAAGCTTGTAGCTTATGCTTGGGCAGGGTTTGGTGCATCTTTTGGCCCACTTGTTATCCTTTCACTATATAAAAGTGATATAAGTAAAGAGGGTGCAATAGCAGGAATTTTTACAGGAACTATTGTTGTTATTATATGGAAACAGCTCGAAGGTGGGCTCTTTAATATTTATGAATTGCTTCCAGGTTTTATATTCGCATGGATTGCTATTTTAGTTTTTAGCAAGATTGGAGTTACAGGTTCTCAAAAAAGTAAAAATATTTTTGATGAAGTACATGTTAAATTGAAAAAAAATAAATTTACTAAGGAATATAGATGAAACGACTTGTGATTAAAGTAGGTAGTGCAGTTTTAACACAGAATAATAATATTGCTAAAGAGCGTATGATGAATCTAGTCTCTTTGATAGCTACTTTAACGAAAAAATATGAGGTTATTTTAGTCACTTCTGGTGCAGTTGCAGCTGGGTATTCAGCATTGAAGCTTGACAAGAGAAAACAGATAGGTAAAAAAGCATTAGCAGCAGCAGGGCAACCAATACTTATGACAGCATATAAAAAGAAGTTTGATATTTATGATATTGATACAGCACAGATACTATTGACAGAAGATGATTTTGACTCACGAAAACGTACAAAAATGTTTCAAGAGATAATAGATGCACATTTGCAGAATGATATTTTACCAATTGTCAATGAGAACGATATTACATCTACTCCTGAGCAGCTTTTTGGTGACAATGATCAACTGTCTGCAAATGTAGCTTATGCAACTAATGCTGAGTTGTTGGTAATTTTAAGTGATATAGATGGATATTATGATAAAAATCCACAAGATCATGAAGATGCTAAGCTTTATAAGGTGATTAGTGAACTTTCAGAAGATGAGTTGAAAGATAAATCATCACCTAACAATGATTTTGCTACAGGAGGTATTGTAACAAAGTTAAAAGCTGCTGATTTTCTTATTAAGAGAGGACGAAAGGTATTTTTATGTAATGGATTTGACCTTAGTGCGGCAGAATCATTATTGTTAGATGGTAAACATACGTTAGGGACACTGTTTGAACCAAAAGCAAATAGTTGATTAAATGATGTATAACTTCATCTTCTAGTAGAATATATTAGGCATTTATAAGAAATATTTTATACCTTTATTAAAATCTAAAAATAGATTATGGAAAATATGGGTAAAATGTTACCTTAAATTTTGCAATAGGAAGAGTAATCAATGAAAATAATGGTAATACAAGGTCCAAACCTAAATATGTTAGGTGTTCGTGAACAAAATATTTATGGTCCAATGAAATTAGAGCAAGTTCATAAGCAGATGCAAGATGTTGCTACTCAAAATAATTTAGAAATTGAATTTTTTCAAACTAATTTAGAGGGTGAGATGGTAGATAAGATACAAGAGAGTTTAGGTGACGCTCATGGTATTATTATCAATCCTGGTGCTTATACACACACTTCAGTAGCTATTCGTGATGCAATTGCAGCAGTTAATATGCCAACAATTGAAGTACACATTAGTAATATCTATAGACGTGAAGAGTTTCGTCAAAAAAGTATGATTGCCCCTGTATGTGCGGGTCAAATTACAGGTTTTGGACCATTTAGTTACCATTTAGCTATGATTTCTATTATGCAGATTCTTAACGAACTTCAAGCTATACAAAACCAACAAAATCAGCAAGCAGCAGAGTAAATGAACTATATCCTTCGCGATGAAAATGCAATATATTATGAGTGTGGTTACAGTTGCGATCATGCGCTATATTTGCAAATGGGAAGCGAAGGATTTTTAATAACAGATGCTAGATATACTCAAGAAGCTAAAGAACAATCTAATGGATGTGAGATAGTTGAGAGTACAGATCTTGTAAAAAGCACTAGAAAAATTATAAAAGATTCAAATATAAAAGAGATTTTATATGATCCAAATGATTTCACTGTAGCACTTTTTAGAGATTTAACAAAAAAATTGAATGTTTCATTTATTGAAGAGAAAGATTACTCCGCTAAGAAACGTATTATTAAGAGTGATGATGAGATAGAGCTTATTTCACAAGCTGTTAATATGGGTCAAAGTGCATTTGATGATTTTTCACTTTTCATTAAAAATGAAGGCATTGGAAAAACAGAAAAGTACTTGCAGTACGAGGCAAAACGTATACTCTCTAGGCACGGTGAGCTTAATTTGAGTTTTGATCCGATAGTTGCTATTGGATCAAATGCTTCAAAACCTCATGCACTGCCAACTAAAAAACGTCTTAGTATAGGAGAGTTACTACTATTTGATGCTGGTGTAAAATATAAACGTTATTGCTCAGATAGAACTAGAACAGTAACTGTAAATAAATCTTTTAATTTTGATAACATGCAAAAATTTAGTAGCAATATTCAAAAAGCATATGACGCTGTTAAAAGAGCACACGATAAAGCTATAAAAAATGTAAGAAGTGGCATGAGTGCTAAAGAAGTGGATGCATTAACAAGAGATGAGATTGAAAAAGCTGGATTTGGGAACTATTTTGTTCACTCAACAGGTCATGGTGTTGGTCTTGATATTCATGAACATCCATATATCTCCAAAAAAAGTGAAGCTATAATTGAAGATAACATGGTATTTACGATAGAACCAGGTATTTATGTCCCAGGTGAATTTGGCATTAGAATCGAAGATATGGTTGTAATGCGAGACTCAAAAGCGGAGATATTATAGATGCGTAGAGTATTAAATTCAGAAACATCTCTATATTTTGATACCTATTTCCCACATAAATCTAGGAAAAAATTAAAGTTCAAGCACTATACTTTGATTGGTGTTGGTGGTAATTTAGGAGATGTTAGAAAAAGGTTTAAAAAACTATTCATATGGCTTCAAAATAGCCCGTTAGTAGAGGTTATTAGCACATCTCCAATCTTGAAAAACCCTCCATTTGGATTTGCAGAGCAATCACCATTTTTTAATGCAGTTATTGAACTAAATACAAATCTTAATCCAAAAAAATTGTTAAACTTTTTACTCTTGGTAGAGGAGCGCTTTGGTAGAGTCAGAACTTTTAAAAATGCACCAAGAACTTTAGATTTAGATATTATCTTTTATGATAATTTAGTATATAAAGATGATATATTAGAGGTGCCACATCCAAAATGGCAAGAAAGAGAATCTGTACTTATTCCCCTTAGCTACATACAAAAGGCTAATTTAAAATGAAAATTTTTACATTTCAAGGTATGACGCCAGCAGATGCTTTAAAAAAAGCTCGTATGACAGCAGGTGAACATGCAGAGCTAATTGAGACAAAAGAGATTAGAAAAAAGAGTCTTCATAGAAGTGCTCTTTATGAGATTGTTGTTGGTGTTGATGAGAAGTATTTAAATAGTAAAGATGAAGAGCCTGAGCCTGTTATGCCAAAAATGAAAAAAGGACAACTTAACGGGTATACCCCATCTAATAATAGTGCAGAATCAAAAAGTACTAAAGAGGTTCTTTTAAATATCTCAGAAGCAGCACGTCAAATTTCAGCTATTGCAAATGTTGAAGATGTAAAAGAGAAGCCTGTAGAACAAGCTTCTAATGAAGTGAAGTCTCCAGAAGTTGAGATGGAGGAGCTACGTCAAATAAAAGGTGAGATTTCAAAATTAGGTGACAAAGTAAAACTTATCCAAAATATGTTTTGGGATGATAAAGTTGTACAAAAAGAGGGTCTAGCAATTCCTCCTGAATTTTCTGAAATTTATAGAATTGCACGACAAAGTGGTATGAACCCTGATCATCTTGATAAAATGATGATGCACACATTGGAGCATATGCCACTTAAAATGCGCCAAAATAGTGAAACAGTTAAACGATATTTCCAAGTTCTTCTTCGTAAGATGATTCCTGTAAGAATGGAACCACTTGTTAGTGGTCCATCTAAAAAAGTTATGATGTTGGTTGGTTCAACTGGAGTTGGAAAAACTACATCTATTGCAAAGCTTGCTGCTAGATACTCTTACCTTTTAGAGCAAAAGTATAAAGTAGGATTAATTGTTCTAGATACATATAGAATTGGTGCAGTTGAACAATTAATGCAATATGCTCGCATGATGAAGCTTGGAATTGAGACTGTAGTAGATCCTCCTGAATTTAGTACTGCATTAAACTCACTAAGATATTGTGACTATATTTTCGTAGATACTATGGGAAGTTCTCCATATGATAAGAAAAAGATAGAAGCAATTAATCAGTGTCTATCAAATGATACAGCAGGATTTGAGATTGATGTTATTTTAGCACTTCAAGGAACAACAAAGTATGAGGATATGTATGAAATTTATCAGAAATTTTCATCTCTAAAGATAGATACGATTATGTTTACTAAACTTGATGAAACAAGATCTTTTGGAAATATATTTTCTCTTGTTCATACCATACAAAAACCGCTTAGTTATTTTTCAATCGGTCAAGAGGTTCCAGAAGATTTAAGAGTTGCCAATGGAGACTTTCTAATTGATTGTCTATTAAATGGCTTTGATAAGGGTAATGCATGAATAATCAAGCCCAAAAACTCGAAGAGTTAGTAAAAAGTCAAAGTGCGACTAAGAGCTCAAAAACTAGATTTATAGTTATTACTAGTGGTAAGGGTGGCGTTGGTAAGAGTACAATTAGCTCTAATTTAGCCTATCTATTTTCAAAGTATGGTGTAAAGGTTGGTATATTTGATGCGGATATTGGTCTTGCTAATTTAGATATTATGTTTAATGTAAAGGTTGAAAAAAATATTTTACACGTACTTAAGGGTGAGTGTAGCGTTCAAGATGTATTAATTGAAGTGGCTCCAAATTTAACGCTTATTCCAGGTGCGAGTGGAGAAGAAATATTTAAGTATAGCGATAATGGACTATTTGAACGCTTTATGCAAGAGGCTCATATTTTAAATGATTTAGATGTTCTTTTAATTGATACAGGGGCTGGAATCAATGAGCATATTCAACTGTTTTTAAAAGCCTCTGATGATATTTTAGTTGTTACAGTACCAGATCCATCAGCAATCACAGATGCATATGCAACTGTAAAAGTTGCTGCACGTGAGAGAAGTAAAATAGGTATGATATTAAATCAAGTTAGGTCTGAAAAAGAGGCCCAAGCGGTATTTGGTAAAATTGAAAAGGTTGCAAAACATAATATTGCAACAGAATTAAATTTAGAGCTAATTGGAAAAGTAAACTTAGATCAAAATATTTCAAATTCTGTTAAAACAAGGACTCTATTTACAAAAGAGTATCCAAATGCAAGTTCCACAGCAGATTTAGAAAAAATTGTAAAAAAGTTATCTAAGAAATTGGAACGTAATGTGCTAGTAGACTCTGAAGAGAGCGGTCTTAGTGGGTTTTTTAAGCGTTTGTTACAGCACTTTTAAAGTCATATAAGACAACTTAATTTTAATTATTAAAAGCGCTTAAGCGTATTAATTAATAGGAGTCTTGTGCAGCCAATTAACTTTATATCATTTATCACTGTTATTGGCTTTTTCCTTGGAATTATTTTTTCAATATTAAGTACAAATAGTGCTGAAAGTATGCTACTATATTCGATTATAGTTTCATTTGCATTTTATATGATTGCGCATGTAAGTATCTCAATTTATGTGAGATTTATTGACAGTAAATCTCAATACTTTGAGAAGGACTTTTATGAGACTACGCTAGATCAATTTGTTTACGAACTTCAAAAGCGTGAGGTTATTATTGAGGATGATTCAAGTAGTGTGGATGAGGAAGATATAATAAAAGCCGCAGCAGGTGCATAAAATAAGAGGCAGTAGATGAAAACAGTAGCAAAAAAAGCATATAATGAGGGTTTACGTCACAAGCAAGATGAACTAGCAGTTCAGTACTTGCCTGCTGTTAAAGCCATGGCATTTAGGCTTAAAGAGAGACTCCCTAGCTCTGTAGATTATAGTGACTTAGCAGCTATTGGTACAGAAGAGTTAGTAAAGCTTGCTCGTCGTTATGATGCTTCTCAGAATGACTCTTTCTGGGGATATTCAAAAAAAAGAGTTTACGGTGCTATGTTAGACTATTTACGCTCATTAGACATAATGAGTCGCGCAACTAGAAAACTTGTCAAAGCGATAGATGTTGAAGTGCTAGCATACATGGCTAAGTATGAGCATGAACCAACAAATGAAGAGTTAGCCCAAAAATTTGGTGAGCCTATTAAAAAAATCAAAGAGGCTAGAGTTGCTTCAGAAATTTACTCCGTAATGCCATTGCATGAGCAGTTAAGTGAGCCAAGTAGTAATACAACTATGGAAGAGATTGAAAAAGACAATTTAATAGATATTATAAAGAATGTTCTTGGAGAATTTTCTAAGCGTGATCAGATGATTATCCAACTATATTATTTTGAAGAGTTAAGTCTTAAAGAGATCAGTTCAATTTTAGATATTACAGAATCACGTATCTCACAAATTCATAAATCGGTATTAAAAAAGATTAGATTATCTTTAGGAGAAGATCTTGGCTGATATTTTAAGTCAAGAGGAGATTGATGCTCTACTAGACGTCGTTGAGGATGAGGGTGAAGAGACATTTGATTCTGATAGTGGTGAAGATGATGGTGGTGGCGGTGCTGGAGTTGATGATAGTTTTTCTCAGCGTCAAATTACGCTCTATGACTTCAAACGTCCAAATAGGGTATCTAAAGAGCAACTTCGTGCATTTAGAGGTATTCACGATAAATTAGCACGCTCTCTTTCATCACAAATCTCTGCAATTATGCGTTCTATTGTTGAGATACAACTTCACTCAGTTGATCAAATGACATATGGTGAATTTTTAATGAGTTTACCAAATCCTACAAGTTTTAATGTTTTTTCCATGAAGCCACTTGAGGGTAATATGGTCTTAGAGATAAATCCTTCTATTGCATTTCCAATGTTAGATCGTCTGCTTGGTGGTAAGGGTGAACCTTTTGAGACGAGTCGTGAATTTAGCGATATTGAACTAAGCCTGTTTGAAACAATTCTGCGTGTTATGATGGGGACTCTTAGAGAGTCATGGGGACCAGTTAGTGAAATTTACCCATCAGTTGAATCAAAAGAGTCAAGTCCAAATGTTGTTCAAATTGTTGCACAAAATGAGATTGTTGTAATGGTTGTTATGGAGATTATAATTGGACATTCAAGTGGAATGATGAACCTTTGTTACCCAGTTATTGCACTTGAACCACTACTGCCAAAGCTAGCAAGTAGAGATTTGATGTTAAATGAGACAAGTTCTAAAAAGAGTAGAAATAAAGAGTTAAAGGTTTTGCTTGGTGGTGCTAATGTTAATGTTGAATCTTACCTTGGAGAGACTGAACTTACTTTAAAAGAGGTTTTAGATCTTAGTGCAGGTGAAATCATTAGATTAAATAGTAGCGCGGATGATACTGTAACTGTTAGTGTTGATGGTAAAAATCGCTTTAAAGGTAATATTGGTCTAAGGAGATTTAGAAAATCAGTGCGTGTTTCGCAGATGATGCATACAGAACAAGATGCAGTAAAAGAGGCATTAGTACAATTCGAAGCTATTAGACGCGATAAGTTAAAAACTGCTAATGAAGCAAAAATATTTACTGATGACATCTTAGAACATGAAGAGGGAGATGAATATGAATGATTTTGTAAAATTATTTGAACAAGAGACAGTTGCAACAATTGAAGGACTAACAGGAAGCGCTCCTGAAATGGTTCTTAAAGAGAAAGAGCCAATCTCTATAGTTTCAAATATTATCCCTCCTGTAGCTATGATTGAAATTAGTGCTAGTGGTGATACTAGTGGTAATATGAAAATTGCACTTCCTCCAATGCTTGCAACTGCTCTTGGTGATTTAATGCTTGGTGGTGAGGGTGATGGTAAAGAGAGTATGGATGATGAGGATATGGATGCTGCGAAAGAGATAGTATCTAACATCATGAGCGCTCTATCAACTGCTATGAAATCTCAAAAAGATATGGCATCGCTTGACTTCTCTGTTAATGATATTAATTTTATAACAGAAGATGAAGAGGTTAATTTAGACGGCTTTAGCTTAATGCTTGTCTATACTTTTAAGTTGGGCTCTACAGATTCACTTGTTATGCTAATAATTGATGAAGCAGTTGAGGGAGTTTTAGAAGAGAAAGAAGAGATAGAAGAGGATGATATAAGTTTAGATGAACCAGTTAGTAGTGGAGCACCACAACAATCTAGCACACCATCACCTCCTAAGGTTGATTTAAATTCAGCAGAGATGAAAAATATCGGTCTCATTATGGATGTTAAACTTCCAGTTAAAGTTAGAATTGGAACAAAGCGTATGCTTCTTAAAGATGTGCTTAGTATGGATATAGGTTCAGTTATAGAACTAAACCAACTTGCAAATGATGCACTTGATATTTTGGTTGATGACCATGTAATTGCTCAGGGTGAAGTTGTTATTGTTGATGGAAATTTTGGTGTGCAAATTACTACTATTGGTAGTAAACGTGATAGATTGAATCAGCTAAAAGGTTAATTGTGGCAAAAGTTTTAATCGGAATGAGTGGTGGTGTTGATTCTACAGTTTCAACATATTTATTGAAAGAACAAGGTTATGACGTTGAGGGAGTTTATATGAAACTCCACAATAAGCCTGGTTATCATGAAACAAATATTGCTCGCGCACAGAAAGCTGCTGATTTTGCGGGTGTTAAACTACATATTTTAGATGCTCAAAGTGAATTTGATGAGATGGTTTTCAAGCCATTTATAAAAAGTTATGAAGATGGATTTACACCTAATCCTTGTGCTTTGTGTAATAGAAATATTAAATTTGGACGTATGTTGGAGTTTGCAGATGAAATTGGCGCAGACTTTGTTGCAACAGGACATTACCTAAAAACCGATGGGCAGTATCTATACGAAGCAGAAGATAAAACAAAAGATCAAAGTTATTTTTTATTTAATATAAAAAAAGAGGTACTCCCACGTCTACTTTTCCCATTATCAATGCGCAAAAAATCTGAAATAAAAGAGATGGCTTCAAAAATACCAGAGCTAAAAGCGTTTGCTGAACAAAAAGAGAGTAGTGAAATATGTTTTGTTGAGACCACTTATACTGATGTGCTTAAAAGTCATGTTAATGTAGATAATGAGGGTGATGTTTTAAACAGAGATGGAGAGGTAGTTGGAAAACATAAAGGTTATATGCACTACACGATAGGCAAACGTCGTGGATTTAGTGTACATGGCGCTCATGAACCACACTATGTCAAAGAGATCATTCCTGAGAAAAATCAGATTGTTGTTGCTAAAGAGGATGAACTTTGGTGTAATGAAGTTATTTTAGAGGGTATAAATATGTTTGATACTCGTACAGAGTTTGAAGCTACAATCAAACTAAGATATAGAACTGAAGCGGTTAAGTGCAAGGTGACTATTAAAGATGCGAAAGCTGATGTAAAACTTCAAGATGGAGTTTTTGGGGTTGCCTCTGGTCAAGCTGGTGTTATATATGATGGACAAAGGGTTCTTGGCGGTGGTTGGATAGCTTAATTAATCAATGAACAGAACATTGATTCTTACCACTTTTTTTTGCATCATTTAAAGCTCTGTTTACATTTACAATTAACTCATCAAGTGATTTTTTATGTTCATTTTGTTCAGATACTCCAAAACTTGCTGTGACCTTTCTAACGCTATCAAACTTATACATATGTATTCTTCGTCTAAGTTTTTCAGCTAAAGCTAGTGCATTTTTTTCATTTGTATGCGCACAAATTATCATAAATTCGTCCGATCCCCATCTACCTACAACATCTGAAGATCTAACTGCTTGGGCTAAAATTTTAGCCATATCTTGCAAAAGTGAGTCACCTATATGTTGACCATATTTATCATTTACCATTTTTATATTATCTATATTCATAAGAATAATACTAAAAAAGCTTTTATATCTTTTAACACTATTTTCTTGGAACGATAAAGTTTCATCAAGTTTTTTTCTACTACTTAGGTTTGTTAGTAAGTCTGTATCTGAAAGTTTTTCTAACTCTTCTTTATGTTTTTTAATAAGATGGCGACGTTCTAGAAAAAATATTATTATAATTACAAATACAAACATGAACTCTACTATAAGCTCATAGTTAAATTTTTCTAAGCCTACTTGTGCGCTTAGAGAAAATGGAAAAACAATTAAAAGAAATATCATTGAATTCAATTTCATCATGTCATAATTGTACTATATTTTTAGTCCAATTTTAGTAAGATTACATACTTATTTGTAAAAAGGTGTGTAATGGATGGATTTAGACTTTTTTCAGGAACTGGTCACCCTGAATTTGCCAAAGAGATTTCAAAATCTTTAGGTATTGAATTAGCAGGTGCTAAAATAAAACGTTTTAGTGATGGTGAAATTAGTGTTCAAATTGGCGGTAGTGTCCGTGGTCAAGATGTGTACATTGTACAATCAACAAGTGCTCCAGCTAATGACAACCTAATGGAGTTAATGATTATGACAGATGCTCTTAAGCGAAGTTCTGCAAAATCAATAACAGCTATCATGCCGTACTTTGGTTATGCAAGACAAGATAGAAAAGCAGCTCCGCGTGTTCCAATTACTGCAAAGCTTGTAGCAAACTTACTAGAGAAAGCTGGTATTGATCGTATTGTAACTATTGACCTGCATGCAGGACAGATTCAAGGTTTTTTTGACATTCCAGTTGATAACCTCTATGGCTCAATTATTTTTTATGATTACATTCGTTCAAAAAATCTTAAAAACCCTATTATCGCTTCACCTGATATTGGTGGCGTTGCTCGTGCTCGTCACTTTGCAGAAAAGTTAGGCCTTGATATGGTCATAGTAGATAAGCACCGTGCAGAGGCTAATGTTTCAGAAGTTATGAATATAATTGGTGATGTAGAGGGAAGAGATGTTATTTTAGTTGATGATATGATTGATACTGCTGGAACAATAGTAAAAGGTGCAGCCGCACTAAAAGCAAAAGGAGCAACTTCAGTTATGGCATGTTGTACTCATGCGGTATTAAGTGGTGACGCATATACAAAAATTGAAGATGGTGATTTAGATGAGCTTGTTGTATCTGATTCTATTCCATCAAAAAAAGCTTGTGGTAAAATTAAGATTATTGAAACATCTAGTCTTTTTGCAAAAGTAATAAACCGAATACATAATAATGAAAGTGTAAACAACCTATTTATATGACAAATATTAGAAATTTTTCAATTATTGCGCATATTGACCATGGAAAGAGTACGTTAGCTGATCGTATTATTCAAGAGTGCGGGGCTGTAACTGATCGAGAACTTGGTAAGCAGATGATGGACACTATGGACATCGAACAAGAGCGTGGTATTACTATTAAAGCTCAAAGTGTAAGGCTCTCTTATGTTAAAGATGGGCAAACATACATTTTAAATTTAATTGACACTCCAGGCCACGTTGACTTTAGCTATGAAGTTAGTAAATCTTTGGCATCAAGTGATGGAGCACTGTTAATTGTTGATGCAGCTCAGGGTGTTGAGGCTCAAACTATTGCAAATGTTTACATGGCAATAGACAATGACTTAGAAATTATTCCAGTTTTAAATAAAATTGATTTGCCAGCGGCAGATGCTGATAGAGTTGCTGGTGAGATTGAGCAAAGTATTGGGATTGATTGTACAGATGCTCTTCATGTAAGTGCAAAAAGTGGTATTGGAATCATAGATTTGCTTGATGCAATTGTTGATAGAATTCCAGCACCAGTTGGAGAACCAGAATCTTCTACAAGAGCAATTATTTATGATAGTTGGTTTGATAACTATCTTGGTGCATTAGCACTTGTACGTGTATTTGATGGGAAAATAACTAAGGGTCAAGAGCTTAAAATTATAAGTAATGGTGAGGTGCATAAAGTATTAAACCTTATGTATCCACATCCACTTAAACAACAAGATACTAAGACAATAGAGTGCGGAGAGATTGGTATTGTTGTTCTTGGAATTAAAACTGTAGGTTCACTCTCTGTTGGTGATACATTTACAGATGCTAAGAATCCTACTACAAATAAAATTGATGATTACGAACCAGCTCGTGCATTTGTTTATGCTGGTCTATATACTATAGATACAGATAGGTTTGAAGATTTGCGTGACGCACTTGAAAAACTTACGCTAAACGATTCAAGTCTTAGTTATGAACCTGAAACTTCAGTGGCACTAGGGTTTGGTTTTCGCGTTGGATTCTTAGGAATGCTTCATATGGAAGTTATAAAAGAGCGTTTAGAGCGTGAATTTGGACTTGATTTAATAGCAACGGCTCCCTCAGTTGTCTATCATGTTACAAAAACAGATGGCGAAGAAGTACACGTTGAAAATCCATCTGAACTTCCAGCTTCAAATCACATTGAAACTATCGAAGAGCCTTATGTTAGAGCTACCGTAATTACACCAAATGAGTATGTTGGAAATGTAATTACAATGTTAAATAATCGTCGTGGTGTTCAAGAGAAGATGGATTATTTAAATGAAGATAGAGTAATGCTTATGTACTCTGTTCCTATGAATGAAATTATTGTTGATTTTTACGATAAGTTAAAAAGTGCAACAAAAGGTTATGCTAGTTTTGATTATGAACCAACTGAATATAAAGCTGGAGATTTAGTTCAGCTTGATGTTCGTGTTGCTGGTGATGTTGTTGATGCACTTAGTATAATTGTACCTCGTGAGCAGGCTGAACGTCGTGGACGTGAGCTTGTTAAAAATATGAAAGAGATTGTTCCTCGTCAACTTTTTGAAGTTGCTGTTCAAGCTAGTCTTGGAAATAAAGTAATTGCTCGTGAAACAATTAAGTCTATGGGTAAAAATGTTACTGCAAAATGTTATGGTGGAGATATTACTCGTAAGCGTAAATTATTAGAGAAACAGAAGGCTGGTAAAAAACGAATGAAAGCTATAGGAAGCGTTCAACTCCCACAAGAGGCATTTATGAGTGTTCTTAAAGTAGACTAATGAGATGCCTGTTATGCTCTAATTGGAGTATAACTGAGCATATCTGTACCTCTTGTCAGATAGAATTTTTGACTCCAAAAATAACTCATAAAAGTTTTTATAAAGATATAGAGCTAATTAGCTTTTATAGTTATAAGGAGATTGAACACCTTTTAAAGCTAAAACATACACCTCTTGGCTTTCATATCTATAAGCTCTTAGCAAAACTTACATTTAAAAAATTTGTACAAAATTTTGATGAACAAATAATTTTTAGATCTATCGCAATTGATGAAAATGTAAAAAGTGGATATTCACATACTGCTATACTTAATCACGCACTTAAGTGCTCTTCAATTAAACCATCTTATAATAAGCTTCGTCAGAAAAGTGATTTACACTATTCTGAACATAATTTAGAGTGGAGAAAAAATCACCCAAGGGATTTTTATCTCAATAGCTTTAAAGGCGACAAGATAATTCTAGTTGATGATATTAAGACAACAGGATTAACACTGAAATCTGCTATTAATATACTTGAAAAAAGCAATAAAGAGGTACAATTCGTCATGACTCTTGCAGATGTAAGGAATTAACTTAGTGAAAAATAAATCAGTTTATGATTCAACACTTACTTTTTTAAATGAGACTATACCTGATGGTTTTTATGCTGAAGATTTTTTAGAACAATACTCAGGTGAATTAAGTCTATACTTAGAAAATATTTTTAATGCACAAGAAGTAGTAGAAGAAAAAGAGATGATTCGCCGTGGATTGAAAGAGTATTTTGGTGAATATCATCAAGAGATAATGGTCGTTTTTCATAAAGAGAAACACATAATTATAAAAGAGAAAGCCTCAATAAATCAAAAGATAAAAAGTCGAACTGTTTTACAACTTGTTGAGAAGTTAAAAGCTTTAGATAAAAGTACATTTCCAAAATCCATAAATGATCAAACTTTTATTTTGGGTTCAAATGAACTAAATAAAATTAAAGAAACAGTTGAAACTGATGATATTACATTTAGAGACTCTATAAAAGTAGCTGTTAGAAGAGTACTTGATTTACATGAAAGAGATGCAATTTTTATTATACAAAATATTCTTTATGTAAGAAAATTTATGATTCCACAGGAGAAAGAAAAAAAACATACAGAAAGAAGACTTGATGGTTTTGACCCTGCTATTTTTAGTTCGGTAAAAGAAAAATATTTTAACTATGATATTAGCCATGAGTTAGATGAAAGACTTGAGCACCTATTTACAAATGAACTAAATTTTACTCATATTAAAAATGATTTTTTCTTAAATAATTACCTTCGTTTTTTTCAGTATGTAATTGAAGATATGGTCTACCATAAATTTCAAGAAGACAACACAGCACTTAGCTATTTTGTAAACTATCTATTGCGAGAAAACTTTGATGATATGTTACTATTTGCAGCTTCAAGGTTATCATATCTTGCATCAATTGACAGTGGTAGTGCAAAAAAGTTTTTAATTCATTATGATAATTTTCAAAAAGATGGTGAGTATAATTCAAAAAAGATTTTAGAGTTAGCGTCAGAACGAGCTAGACATGAAACAAGCATTAGATTATATGAAAAAGAGATAGCTAAAATTAAGTTAGATATAAAAACAAACTTAAGAAAGAAAGATTTACTTATTGAGGAGCAAAAGCAACACACATATAAATTTAATGAATTTCAAAAAACTTCACAAGCAATTTTTAACACTCTTCAAAATAATGATACACATAAAAATGGGATAAATAGGCAGTTTCTAAATGAGCGTGAGATAAAGTTGGTTAATCAAAAAGAGGATTTAGATAAAGCAACAGAACAAATTAATATAAAGGTTCAAAACTTTAAAAAAGAGAGACAGTTTTTAGATATTGCATTAAAAGAAGAGATTAAAAAAGAGTCTGAGTTAGAATTGAAATTTGAGCCTATAATGAAAGAGTACTTAAAAGCTATGGATTGGTTAGCTAGGTCTTTAGTGGAGAAAGTAGATTAATTTTAAAATACCCATACTATTACAACTATGTACTATGAGTCAAATATTTGTATAAATATGGGATGAATGTTGTTGATTGTCTACTTGAAACCTAAAATATAGTATGTATCTTTTCCATCTACTTTTTGTAGTTCTACTTTATACTTTTTAGACCATGCGTTAATTCTATCTCTTACATCTTGAAGCTCTTTTTCAAATGTTGATTCGCACTTAATTTTCAAATTATCAACAGAGTTAGAGAGTGCTATGTGTGCTTCATGTGGTAGAAGTGCTATATGTAAATCAGCTATATGTTTAGAAATTTTTTCATAACCGTGAGTATTATCAATAATACGCTGCATTTGAGAGTGTAGTGAAGCGTTATCAGCGTATCCAAGTTGTGTTAACATTGCATCTAGTGTCATTAGAAACCTTTATAAGTCATATATACGAAATTCTACATTTATACACTTAAAAATATTTTAAAAAGAGTACTGTTTTGATTGCATTCTTCTAAATTTCTCATTCTCTTCATTTAGTAAATCAGCGATATATGGCATCATTACCTCTTTTAAGTCTTCATCCCAATGGACAATATTTATCTCTAATATCTGTTTGTATTGGTCTCTTGTTAATAGGTCAGCAATTTTACTTTTTTCAAGAAATTGAAGTAATGACTCTATTTTTTCTTCATACCCCATAATAGTAATCCTTTTTTAGGTTGTATTTTACATTAAAAAATATATACCTATTATTAAGAATTTGTCATCTCACATTTGTAAGGCTGTGATATAATCCCGATTATGATTATAATTCCAGCACGTGCACAATCTCAGCGTTTTCCTAAAAAAGTTTTAGCCGATATTGGTGGACTTCCGATGGTTATTCGCACAGCTAAACAAGTTGAGTCTCTTGATACTGTAGTTATTGCTACTGATTCTTATGAAATTGCCTCTGTGTGTCAACAGCATGGTTTTGAAGTTGTTCTTACTTCAGCTTCACACAAAAGTGGTACAGATAGAATAAGTGAGGCTGCTACAATTTTAAAACTTGGTGATGATGAACCTGTCATTAATGTTCAAGCAGATGAGCCATTTATTGAGCCATCAATTGTAGAAGCTGTAATTAAGAGGGTAAAAACAGTAAAGCAAAATAAAGAATCAAATACATTGATGGTTAGTTGCTATAACTCTATTAACTCAGAATCAGCAGATGATCCAAATTTAGTTAAAGTTGTATTAGATGCGCATCACAATGCTATCTATTTCTCAAGAAGTAAAATTCCATTTTCAAGAGATGGCATAACATCATATTTTGGTCATATAGGAATCTATGGCTTTACAAAAAAAAGTTTAGAAAAATTTTGTGCATTAGATGATGCACCGATTGAAGATGTTGAAAAGCTAGAGCAGCTTCGCGCAATTTACCATGGGTTTAAGATTGCTATGGTGAAAGTAAGTAGCACTAGTTTTGGAATTGATACACCTCAAGATTTAGAAAGAGCAAAGGCAATATTTTTAAAATGACTTTTGATGATGCTCTAAAACTTTATGACCTTGATCTTTTTACATTGGGAAAAATGGCTGATGATAAGCGCCAAGAACTGCATGGTAAAAAGAGTTACTTTAATATTAATCGCCATATTAATCCTACAAACATATGTGTAGATGTCTGTAAATTTTGTGCATATAGCGCAAGTAGAAAAAACCCAAATCCTTACACATTAAGTCATGAAGAGATTTTAGATACAGTAAAGCAAAGTGTAGGACGAGGAGTTAAAGAGGTTCATATAGTCTCAGCTCATAATGCAGAAGCTGGACTTGAGTGGTACCTTGAGATGTTTAGCGGCATTAAAAGTGAATTTCCAGACTTGCACATAAAAGCTTTGACAGCAGCTGAAATTCATTTTCTCTCAACAACTTACAATAAAACATATGATGAGATTATTGACTTAATGGTAGAAAATGGTGTTGATTCTATGCCAGGTGGTGGAGCTGAAATTTTTGATGAGGGTGTAAGAGATTTTATCTGTAAAGGTAAAGTAAATTCACAGCAGTGGCTAGAGATTCACAAACTTTGGCACAAACGTGGGCGAAAATCAAATGCAACAATGCTGTTTGGGCATATTGAAAAACGAGAACATAGAGTTGATCATATGTTTAGACTTCGAGCACTGCAAGAAGAGAGTGGTGGATTTAATGCGTTTATCCCTCTTGTGTATCAGATGCAAAATAATTACCTGAATGTTAAAGAGGCGATTAGTGCTAATGAGATTCTAAAGACAATGGCAATTAGTCGTTTAGTGCTAGATAATATTCCTAATCTAAAGGCCTACTGGGTTACATCAACTATTAACTTAGCTCTTCTTTCTCAAGAGTTTGGTGCGAATGATTTAGATGGAACAATTGAAAAAGAGTCAATAAACTCAGCAGCAGGTGCTGCTAGTGCTAATGGAATGGCGCTGAATGAATTTGTAACTATGATTAAAGATAGTGGTTTTACTCCGATTGAGAGAGATAGTTTATATAATGAATTAAAGGAGTGGTAACTGAATATTTCAGTTCTCATTCCTACCTTTAATAGAGCTGAAACTCTTAAGCGTGCTATTGATTCTGTACTAAATCAGACTTTTTCTGCAGGTGAAATAATTGTTATAGATGATGGTTCAACTGATGATACCTTGGAAGTTTTAAAAGAGTATGGTGAAAAAATAAAAATATTTACTCAAATTAATAGTGGTGTTTCAAGTGCACGAAATTTAGGAATAAAAAAAGCAAATTCTGAGTGGATAGCATTTTTAGATTCAGATGATGAGTGGTTAGATACGAAGTTAGAGAAACAGGTTAGTCTTCACAGTTTAAATAAAGAATCTAGGTTTAGTTATACTGGTGAACTTTGGATAAGAGATAAAAAACGTGTAAATCAACCAAAAAAATTTGAACAATTTAGTGGCAATATTTTTGATAAGATTCTAACACATACAACTATTGGTGCATCTACAGTTATTATTCATAAAAATATTTTTAATGATATTGGTATGTTTGATGAAAAGTTAGAAGTTTGTGAAGATTATGACCTTTGGTTAAGAGTTGCTAAAAGATACTCTATATCTCTTTTAGAAGAGAAGTTAACAATTAAATATGGCGGACATACAGATCAGCTCTCTTCTAAACATTGGGGAATGGATAGATTTCGTATTCGTGCTTTAGATAAACATAAAGATAGTGTTAAAGCTAAAGAAGTTTTAATACAAAAGTGTAAACAGTTAAAAGTGGGTGCAATTAAGCATGAAAATGTTGAACTTCAAAAGGAGTGTGAGTGGTATCTAAAACAGAACTCTTAAAAACACGATTTGGTCATAGTGGCTTTAGAGAGTTTCAAGAAGAGGCAGTTGATGCGCTTTTAGATAATCGTGATTTGCTGATGATTTTACCAACTGGTGGTGGAAAATCTCTTTGCTATCAACTACCAACTGCACTTATGCGTGGGACAACTGTAGTAGTATCTCCACTACTAGCACTTATGCATGATCAAGTTGTAGCATTGCGCGCACTTGATTTTAATGCACAAATGTTAGCTTCAATTCAGAGTAGTGATGAGAATGCAGATGTTATTAGAGAGTTAAGACAGGGCAAATTAGATTTTTTATATGTTGCACCTGAAAGACTTGCTGATGGTTTTTTGCTAGATTTGCTTAGCAGAATAGAGATAAATTTTTTTGTTGTAGATGAGGCACATTGTGTTAGTGAATGGGGTCATGAGTTTAGAGATGACTACCGTAAGCTTCATCGTTTACGCGAGCTTTTTAAAAATGTTCCAATAGCTGCATTTACTGCAACTGCTACAACAAAAGTTCAAGCAGATATTGCCATGCAGTTGAGGTTAAATGAACACATAGAACTTCGTGGTGAAGTCTTTCGTGATAATCTTTTAATAAATGTACGCCGTCGACAGAAAAATGGACGCGCTCAACTTATAGATTTTTTAAAGTCGCACAGAGATAGTAGTGGTATAGTATATACATTTACAAGAAAAGAGACTGAGCAAGTCGCTCACTTTTTGAGTGACAAAGGTTATAGTGCGAAAGCCTATCATGCAGGACTTAGTAGTGATATTAGAAATGAGGTCTATCACGATTTTGTACATGATAAGATTGATATTGTAGTTGCTACAATTGCCTTTGGAATGGGAATAGATAAGAGTAATATCCGTTTTGTTGTGCATATGAGTCTGCCTAAAACATTGGAGAATTATTACCAAGAGATTGGTCGTGCTGGGCGTGATGGATTAAAGTCTGAAGTGCTTTTACTATTTAATGCGAGTGATGAACTCTCACGAAGAGAGTTGATTAATAATTTACCTAATACTCCATATAAAACACTAGCTTTTAATAAGCTAGATCAAACGTACAGGTTTGCACTTGGTTCTGAGTGCAGGCATAAAACAGTTGCAAAATATTTTAATGATGATATTGATGATTGTAATGATAAGTGCGACAATTGCCAAAGAGGTGAGGTTGAAAAAACAGATGTAACTGTTGATGCTCAAAAACTTCTTTCAACAGTTTTTAGATGTAATCAAAGTTTTGGACAGAACTATATTATTGATGTGTTACGTGGATCTACAATGCTTAAAATTAAACAAAACGGGCATGATGAGTTAAGTGTTTATGGAATTGGAAAAGAGAGAACTAAAAATGAGTGGGATGCAATAACTGAGCGACTCTTTGAAGTTGGAGCATTAGAGAGAAATGAATTTAGAGCATTAACAATCTCTGAATATGGTCAAAATATTTTGCGCAATAAACAAGTTATTGAGATTGATAGTGAACGTTTAATTAGAAAAGAGAAGATAACTCTTCAGTCTGAAGATGAATTAGAAATATCATCTGACTTTGAAAAGTTTAGAACTCTAAGAATGAAAATAGCACAAAATAGAGGAGTACCAGCCTACATTGTATTTAGCGATAAAACATTAAAAGAGATGGCAAATAAATTACCGACTACCAAAAATAAGATGCTACAGGTTAGTGGAGTAGGTGAGGTAAAGTTTGAACGTTATGGTGAAGAATTTTTAGAGTTATGCAATACTCTCATTACATGACTTTTACCATATTCTTACCATGCTCTTTTGCATAGTATAACCCCTTATCTGCTCTATCCATTAAAGTTTGCATTGTATCTCCTTTAGCTATTTGTGTGACACCAAAACTACATGTCAATTGCCCAAAATTATCAAAATTGTATCTGGCTAACTCTTCACGTAAAGAGTTTGTAAACAGTTCTGCCTCTTTTGCATCTGTTAGATTTAATAAAAGTACAAACTCTTCTCCACCCCAACGAGCAAAAATATCTGTAGTGCGTACACGTTTAGAAAAAATTTCAGAAAGTGTAATTAGTGCGTAGTCACCTACAATATGTCCATAGGTATCATTTATTTTTTTGAAATTGTCAATATCACATATAACTACAGTGTAGTTGTTGTTGTAACGTTCTACGCTATATAGTGCTTTTTCTAGCTCTTTATTAAATTTAATGCGGTTATATTGTCCAGTTAATGTATCTCTAATTGCCTGTTCTTCTAAAATGTCTTTTTCGATACTTAAACGTGTCACATCTTTGAAAACAACAATTTCTTTACTGCTTTGACTCTCTATACTTATAAAATCTATTTCAAATACTTTTCGTTCTCCAATTCCAGAATAGAGTGTAACTATGTTATTCTCTTTTTCAAAAAGAGATTTAATAAATGTTTTAATAGAATCTTCTTCATGGCACTTCATCATTTCAGCTTTAAAGAGTAAGCATAGATTATTTTTAGTTTTGATATTCTCCATTGAAGCAGTTTTGAAAAAGTCTAAGAATATTTGATTAGCATAAAGAATATCATTATTTTGGATTGTTAAAATCATACTAGGGTGTATATTTAAAATATGTTCTAAAGATTGTTTTTGTTCATTTAATTCTTGTGTACGTTTTTCAACTTTTTCTTCTAAGTATCTTGCATGTGTAACAATAGTCTCATGCTGGTTATTTAAAGATTGAGTCATCGCATTAAAATTATGCGATAAAAGCTCAAATTCATCATTAGTTTTTAACTCTAGTCGTTGTTTGTAGTCACCTTTTCTAACTTTTTGAGTGTGAGAAATCATTGTCTTAAATATATGACGAATTTTTTTTGCAAAAATAATAATTAAAATAAATGATAGCAGTAGTGATACTGATATTGCTATTAAAATCGAATCAATCATATTAGCTTCATGCTCTTGTACGGCATTAGCCGGATATGCCATTAGTAAAGATGCATGTGAAGATTGGTCAATGTTTTGTAATGTACGAGCGGTAAGGTAATAGTTTTTATCACCAACTTTTGCTTCGTAAAATCTATTTGGATACTTTAAAAGCCAAAGGTAATCAAGGTATGGCATAGGTAGTGCTTGCATCAATTTACCATCAATATTAAAAGATGTAGCAGCTACAGCTCTATCCCCAATAATAGTAAATTCCATAATTGTATCTTTTTTAATGTTCTGCATCATAATATTATTAATGCTAAAGCCCATCAACAACATTCCATGTTGTACATTTTGGATCATAATTGGTGTTGATGCATATAAAACAAAAATATCATACTGTCTTATAATTGTTGTAAATGGCTTATTCTCACTTAGCGTTCTATTTACAATTTGTAAGTTTTGTAGAGTATTCCCTTCAAATGGGATACTTCCAGATTGTGTTATTACGTTTGCATTGTTATCTAATAAAATTATTTCATCACACTGTATATCATGTCGTTTGTCTGCAATTAAGTTTCTTAGTTTTGTATTATCATTTGCCACTATATTGTGAATAAGCTCATGCTCTTCAGCCAAGTTATTAACAAGCATTTTATTCATATGCTCTAATAGATCAAAATGATTTTTTGCCATATTTAAAGCTTGATTAAATTGTTGATTAACCATTGTCTCAACGGTATGTGAAGACTCTTTATAGATATAGTAACCGCTTCCCAAAAGAGTTGCTAATAATATAACTATAAAAAAAAGTGATAGCTTAAGTGCAATAGGAAATAAAATCTTTTTTGACATTATTATTTAATACTATTCTCAACTATTGATTTTAACTCTTGAACTTTATACTCTGGATAGTGAAGTTTAAAAACTTTATCCATCTCATCATATGATTTGTCTGAGTGGCATCCACTATTTTGGCAAGAGTTTGGCATATTGTGTTCAATAGATGCTTCTGGTGGAATAATTTGAAATGCATGACTTCTAATTGTAAAGTCTCCACCAGTTTTAACAATACGAGGCATATGACAATCTGCACAGTTTACTTTATCTACTGGGCATGGAAAGTGTTGTTCAGGTTTTTTTATGTTGTGTTTAACTGTAGCAGTACTATTAATATGACACTCACCACATTTGTATGGTCCACTATTTCCTTTTATATTTCTATCTATCCCATGTGGTTCATGACATGTGACACATGTTAATCCATGTTTAGCAGTTTCTAATGTAGGCTTTTCCCCTTTTTTTGCCGAACGATAATCTTGAGAATGACACTGTAAACAGTCATCACTTTTTTTACCACCATGAGGGTTTTCTTTATGTCTTAAATCTTCTAAAGATTTTGCATGTTTGGAGAAAGAAAAATCAGCAAATTCTTGGTGACGGTTTTTTGACACACCATTACCCCACCAGTTTTTACCTTTTTTGTCATTATTTACTGTTGATGGTACAAAGACATTTGTAAAGTTTGATTCAAGTTTATATTTCAGTGGAAAGTTAAATATAGTCATTTCTCCGTCAACTGAAGTATGTGAACTTTTACCACGACTATGACACTGTCCGCATACTGTAGACTTTGTAGAGAGAATTATATCTGCTTGACCGGTATGAGGTTTGTCATGACATATAGTACATTCTGCTTGTGTTACCATTTCTTGGTGCTGAACATGCAAGCTTCCTGCACCATGACAAGCTTCGCAAGCAACGCCAAACTCATTAAATTCATAAGTTTTTGCACTATAACCAGTTGTATGACAACCGTTACACTTAGTTGATGCTGGTGTTTTCTCCCAATCATGAACTTTGTATGGCACCCATTTTTGAGTAGTTATCATCCATTTAGCAGTAAATGGATAAAAATCATCATCAATAACTCTCATATAAACTTGTTCCCATTTAGAACCAACTACATGGGTAATTTCCTCTTTTTTAAAAGTAACCAGTGAACTGTTTTGCTCAAAATCACCGACTATTTGTGAAAGACTAGTAACGGGACGGAATATTGTTGGGTGTAGAGTATTGTTTTTCCAACTTTGGTAGTGCGTTTGATGACAAGACATACAGTTTTCTGAACCGATATAGTGTGGTACTTTATCCAGATCACTATGGACTGAAAAATATCTAAAAGCTAAAGTAGCTATAATAAGCATAGCAATGGAGATAATAGTTAAACGTTTACTCATTAAGAAATCTTTAGATATAAGTTATATATATTACAATTATTCTTTTTAAAAATAGATTTAATAATAAATTACATATAATTCTTAATAAATTATTTTAAATAATTAGTTGTTATTAGATTTGTTAAGTAGACTTCTTGCAGAACTAGAATAACACTCAGCTTCACAAAGAGAGTTTTAATCAAGGCAAATGTTCACAAGCGTAGCCAAAGCTACGGTTGTGGTTATCTAACGCAGAGTAAAGCTCTCTTTGTGAAGCCCGTAGGGAGATTAAAAAAGTGGCAATCTTGAACAAAAAAATGTTTTAACCTTAGCTTTGGCTAGGCTTAAAAATTTGTTTTGCACAATCTCACCACTTTTTTAGTCTCTGAGTATTGTTCTAGTTCTGCAAGAAGTCTAGTGTATATTTTGTAGTTTTTAAATAATTTGATTAATAGAAAGCTATAATTGCATTATACAAACTATAAGGTTTAACAAAATGTCAAAATTCTTTTCAACACTGCAGCAGTTTCGCTCTTTCTATTTTCAAAATAGCCCTAAAAACATAGAAGAGGCTATTGAGTATTTTGCTGTTTTTGGTGGCATGGGTTGGAGTGTTGATACCTCTAAGTCACTTGAACTTTTGATTGAAGAGAAAGTTTTAAAAAATTATAGATATATTCACGGTGACATTACTAAAGTTACACAAAGTAATAAACTCTACCACTCTTTACTTAGTGCATTAGCAACAGGAGATAGGCGTGAACATGCAGCTTTTAGAAGAGTTAAAGTCTCACGCAGAGATGGTGAAGAGGCGATAGATTTTCTTATGGATAATGATCTCTTAGAGATGGATAAACCACAACTTCGCAGAGATAAAGATGATGACCTTTCAAATAAACTTCACTTTACGCTACCTTTTATGCGTTTTTGGTTTTCATCTATCTCTCCTTATTACAGGGGTATAAAAGATGGCGATTACACTGAAGTTAAGAGTCAGTTTGAAAATAGAAAGCAAGAATTTTCAAACTATATTTATGAGAGATTGGTCTTAGAATTAATTAAAACAAGTTTTAAAGATGACAAAATTGAAAAGATTGGCTCTTATTGGGATAAAAATGTTGAGATTGACATTTTTGCAAAGACAAAATCTGGAAAGCTGATTGTTGGTAGTTGGAAATTTTCAAAATCAAAAGCAAACAGGTCTGAACTTACTAAGTTAAAAGAGAAATGTTCACAAGCTGGACTAAATGTAGATAAATTTGTAATTTTTTCAAAAAGTGGCTTCTCAAAAGAGTTTAAGAGTGAAAAAAGTGAAACTCTTATGCTTCTTACTTTTAAAAACTTCAATAGATTAATAGAGAATTTAAACTCTGATGACCTAATTGAAAATAGAAATAAAAAGTATTAGTTGTGAGTAGACGAAATAAAAACTCTCAAAAAGTTGACTCTAGTAAACATAATTTTAGTGAAAAAGACTTTTTAATAACTACTAAAGATGAGATGAAAAGACGAGGCATTGAGCAGCTTGATGTTATTCTTATCTCTGGAGATGCGTACATTGATTCACCTTTCATTGGAGTGGCTGCTGTTGGTCGTATGCTTGAAAAGTGGGGGTACAGTGTCGGGATTATTGGACAACCCTCTGTTGAAGATGCTAGTGACATAGGACGTTTGGGTGAGCCTAAACTATATTGGGGTGTTAGTGGTGGAAGTATTGATTCAATGGTTGCAAACTACACAGCAACAAAAAAGTTTAGAAATTCAGATGATTATACGCCAGGTGGAAAGAATACTAAGCGTCCAGATCGTGCTGTTTTAGTCTACTCAAACTTAATTAGAAGGTTTTTTAAAGATACAGCTCCAATTGTACTTGGTGGAATTGAAGCTAGTTTGCGTCGTGTTACACACTATGATTACTGGACCAATAAACTTAGAAAACCTATTCTTTTTGATTCTAAGGCAGATATTTTAATTTATGGAATGGGTGAGCAGGCAATTAAAGATTTGACTTTTGCACTGAAAGAAAAGCGTGACTATAAAAAAGTTAGAGGTATTTGTTATATCGCAAAAGCACCAGTTAAAAAGTATCATCAATTGCCAAGTCATGCTCAGTGCTTGGAAGATAAAGAAAAGTACATAGATTTATTTGACCTTTTTTATGATAATAATGACCCAATCGCTGCAACGGGATTGTGTCAACAAGTAGATAGCAGATATAGTATACAAAATCCTCCATGTGACTATCTTAACGAAGAGGAGATGGATGGTATGTCATCTATGCCATATACTAGAGAGTTGCATCCTTTTCATAAACCAGAAGGTAAAGTAAAGTGTTTAGAGACTATAAAGTTTTCTATTATGACTCATCATGGATGTTGGGGTGAGTGTAACTTTTGTGCAATTGGTGTACATCAAGGGCGAACAATTCGTACACGTAGTGAAGACTCAATTTTAAAAGAGGCTAATGACTTTAACGCTTACCAAGACTACAAAGGCATTATTTCAGATGTCGGTGGACCCACGGCAAATATGTATGGCTATGAGTGTAATAAAAAGTTAAAACTTGGAACGTGTGATCATCAGCGCTGTGTAGATTCTAAACATCTTTGTAGTTCTATGAAAGTTAATCATGAGAGAAACATTAATCTACTTAGAAGAATTCGCAAAGTTCCAGGTGTGAGAAAAGCTTTTGTAGCAAGTGGAATTAGGTACGATTTAATCTCTGAAGATAAACCACATGGCTATAGCTACTTAAAAGAGTTGGTTAAATACCATATATCTGGTCAGATGAAAGTAGCACCTGAACATACACAACAGCATGTTCTTGACCTTATGGGAAAGCCAGGCAAACAGACGTTGATTGATTTTAAAAAGCTGTATGACAAACTAAATAAAGAAGAGGGCAAACAGCAGTTCTTGACTTACTATTTAATCGCGGCACACCCAGGGTGTGAAGAGAAAGATATGCACGAGCTTAAACGTTTTACATCACAAGAGCTTAAAATGACACCTGAACAAGCACAAGTATTTACGCCAACTCCTGGCACATACTCAGCAGTTATGTACTATACAGAGATGGACCCTGTCACAAGAAAGAAAATTTTTGTAGAAAAAGATACTCAAAGAAAAGAGAAACAGAAGCGTATTGTAGTCCAAAAAGAGAGGTCATACGGTGGTGGTTTTGCTTCGTAAGGTTTTTTACTAAATTATGGAATCTGTACAAAGTACAAGAAAGTATTTTATATGGATGACTATTGCTATGGTTTTTTGGGGTATTGCTTGGACAGTTGGTAAGGTATCGGCTGAACATTCAAATGCACAAGTGGCAGCATTTTGGCGTTATGCTATCTCTTTTATAGCGATTATACCAATTATTTGGTATATGAAAATACCACTGAAAACTGATATATTAGGGTTTTTATATATGCTTGTTGCTGGTATTTTAACATCGTTATTTAACTATTTTTTCTTTGCAGGACTTTCACATGGTCAAGCAGGCTATGGTGGGACAATGGTAACCTCTATTGCTCCTATTATTACATACATTCTTTCCATCTATATTTTAGGTACAAAGGTATCATCTAGGCAAGTTTTTGCTCTATCAATTGGAATTTTGGGTGCGCTCATTCTTCTTCGTGTGCCATATGATGGATTTGGTTTTTTTAACGTAGAGAGTTCATACTTTTTAGGGTGTGCAGTAATTTGGGCTTTTGTGACTGTAATTGCTCAAAAGGCAGCTAAAAAAGTACATTTGATGTTCTATACTTTTGTTGTTTTTGGTATAACAGCTTTTATAAATATGTTGTTTGCACTGCCTTACCATCCATTTGATTTTAATGCTTATGATGGCATATTTTGGTCTACAATTATCTTTATAGGTGTTATTCCTGGTGCATTTAGTACAGCTCTATATTTTGTTTCAGCAGGTAAAGTAGGAGCGCACAGAACTGGAGTTTTCATGTTTATAGTTCCAGTAGGTGCAATAGTCTCAAGTTGGATAATTTATTCAGAAGCATTAGTGCTATCTACACTTTTAGGGTGCCTATTAGCATTTGTAGCAGTAATATTGTTTAATATTAAAAAATCTTCTGCGCATTAATAGTCCTACCAATATAGATAATTATTGGTGTAAGTGAGCGTAAATTTTCAAAAAAGCTATCATCTTTTTTTGAAATATCATCAAGCGTAGAGATAATTTTGTTAGCATTGTCTGTTGTACCTTGGCTTAAAAATGCGATTGGTAAATTTTTTGGAAAGCCTATGTCTAAAAGATAAGAAACTATTTTTTTAGCATTATATGTGCCCATCATTATGATGAGGTTCTCTCTTTCGTGAAACTGTGTGACTATCTCTTTAAAGACATCAATATTATGCCCTGTAATTGTTCTGTAAGCATCACTATAGTTTCTGTCAATTAATGCAATATTGAAACTTTCAGGTACGGCAGTTGTAGAAGATACTCCTGAAATAACTTCAACATCTATGCCATGTTGATTTAGAAAATTTATCTCCTCATAACCTCTACCAAAGACAAAAGGAGTTCCCCCTTTTAGTCTAACGACCAATTTGTCCTCTTTCGCATATTTTAAAATAAGCTCATTAATTTCATTTTGAATGAGTAGATGTTTATCTTTACGTTTTCCTACATTTACAGCTATGACATCTTTTTTACAAAAATAGAGAGATTCAATATTTACAAGAGCGTCATATAGTACGACATCTGCTTGCTCTAAAATTTTTACAGCCTTAAGTGTAAGAAGTTCAACATCACCAGGACCAGCACCAACGAGGTATACATTTGTTCTTTTCATGGACATAATTCTACTATTAATCAACTTTAGGTAGAATTCGCGCATGAAACATTTAAGAGGTTTTACTAAGAGGTACTTTTCATTAGCAGTTATTGCTATGTACTCTACACTTTTTAAACTCTCAAGAATTGATTCAAACTTTAAGTATCACAAAAAATCTTACGAATTTCAAGAGTATAAAACTTCCCCTCCATCTTTCCTTTAATTGATAACAAATAATTTAATTAGGAAAATCATGAACAGTAAAATAAAATTAAGCCTTTTGGCTACTCTTTTAGTTGCATCAAACTTGGATGCTAAAATAACACTAGATACAATCACAGTTACTAGTGCCACAAAGTCTGAGCAGAGCATAAAAGATGTGACGTCAAACATCGAAGTAGTAACAAGTGCCGAGATTGAAGATAAACATATAACTACAGTACCAGAGGCTCTAAATCAACTTAGTGGAATTAGTTTAATAAGTAATGGCGGGTTAGGTAAAGCAGCATCTATCTTTGTTAGAGGGTTTGATAATAAACGAGTTTTAGTTCTAATTGATGGTATCAGATACAACGATGTAGCCAGCATTGGTGGTGCTCCGTTTGAACATTTAATGATAGACGATGTTGAAAGAATTGAGCTTGTAAAGGGTGCACAATCTGGAATTTGGGGAGCAGATGCGTCTGCTGGTGTTATAAACATCATCACAAAAATGCCTGAAGATGGACTGCATGGCTCGGTAAATAGTGAACTTGGTAGTTTCTCAACAAAAAAATATGGTGCGATGGCTTCATATAAAAAAGATAACTTCTACATGAGGGCAAGTGCGCAAAAAGTAGATACTGATAGCTTTAGTGCGCTTGCACCAAGAGGTCAAGATGTTGATAGTTTTGAAGATGATGGGTATGAGAACTTAACAACAAGTTTAAAACTAGGGTATAAATTTAATGAAGAGAACAAAATAGACGTGTCTCACAGAATAATCGATGCAGATAATGAGTATGACGGGTTTAAAGCACCTGACGCTGTTCTTTATTCAACTACAAAAGATAAATTTAGTAACATTAAGTACCAAAATAAAAACTCATATGCAACTACAGATATATACTTTAACAGGTCTGTTTTTAACAGAGACTATCCACAAGGTTTTACAAAAGAGTTTGATGGTGTTGTTAATGAGTATGGTTTGAAGTCTAGCATCCCTTATATGGATGAGACCTCTTTTTTAGTAGCAGGAGTTGATTATAAAACTTTTGAACATAAAAATGGTATTGCTAATAAATACAATAATAGAGCAATCTTTCTTACAAATAGCAATAAGTTCAATGGTGGCAAAACTGATGTAACTGAGTCTATTAGAGTAGATAGATATAGTGCTTTTGATAATAAAACAACTGGTAAAGTAGGTTTAAAACATAACTTTATAGACGAATTTTTTGTAAGTTCTAATGTTGGTACTGCGTACAATATACCAACACTATATAATCTATATTCTGTATATGGAAATGTAAATTTAAATGCTGAAGATACGCTCTCAGTAGATTTTACAATTGGATATAAAGATATAAAAATTACATATTTCTATAATACAGTTGATGAGATGATAGATTATGATTTTACAACAAATAAATATGCAAATGTTTCAGGGAAATCTAAATTAAAAGGTTTTGAAATTATATATGAAAAAACTTTTTTAGAAGATTTCCTATTTGTCACTAATTACACGCATCTTTCTGCAAAAGATGATAGTGGCAAAGATTTAAGAAGACGTGCAAAAGAGAATCTTAAATTTAGTCTTGATTATTATGGTTTTGAAGATGCCCATTTTGGAATCAATGGTGAGTATGTTGGAAAAAGGTATGATGACAATGCAAAAACTAAACAGACTGGAAAATATACACTTTTAAATTTTACAGCAAATTATGATTTTACTAAAAACGTAAATACATTTTTAAAAGTTGAGAATTTAACAGATAAATATTATCAAAGTGTTGATGGATACGCATCTAGTGAGCGAGCATTTTATGCTGGATTGAAGGTTGAATTTTAATGAATAAATTTTTACTACTTATTTTACTATCAGCTTTTAGTTACGCAAATAGTATTGCTATTACAATTGAGTATGGTAAAAATAGGCCAGATAAAAAAGTCTATACAATATATAGTAGTGGGGAAGTAAGTGCATTAGACTTATTAAAAAGAGTGGCGGATGTAAAGGTCTCAAAAGGTAAATATAAATTTGCTAACTCTATTGATGGTGTTAAGTCAAGAGTAAAAACTTATGGTTGGTTTTACACTGTTGATGGCAAGGCTACTAAAAAAATGGCATCTGATTACATACTTACGGATGAAAAAAGTATGACTTGGACATATAAGATTTCAGCTTGTTATTAAAATATTTTTTACTGCTTTTTATTTCAATATCTCTTGGGGCGAACCAAAGAGTTATTGCGCTTAGTCCTTCCATTAATGAGATAATTTATGCTCATGGAAGTGGTGAAGAGATTGTAGGTAATACAACATTTTGTACATATCCTGAAGATGCTAATAGCAAAACAAAAGTAGGTGGCTATTTTTCACCATCTTTAGAGAAAATTTTGAGCCTTAAACCTGACATTGTGATTATGCAAAAAAGTAGTATTGCAATGTCAAAAAAGCTTGAAAAACTTGGAATTAAAACAAAAGTTTTGAGTCTTAAGAGTTTAGAAGATATTAAAAACAGTATTAGAGATATTGGTGAAATTTTAAATAAAGAGAAAGAGTCAAAACATATATTAGATGAGTTAGAAGAGAGACTAGAAGAGACTAAAAATATAGTAAAAGATAAAAAAATATTGATGGCAATAGGACATAACCTAACTCTGAATAAAAGGATTTTTGTAGCTGGTCAAAATCTATATTTTGATGACATCATAGAGCTTAGTGGAAATAAGAATGCTTTTCAAAGCAGTAGAGAGGGGCAACCTGTTTTAAATATGGAAAATATAATTGCAGCAAATCCTGATATTGTAATTTTATTAGCTCCATTTACTAAAGAGAAGGGCTTAAAAAAAGAGCAGTTGATAAAGCCATGGTTAGAGTTACCAATAAATGCAAAAAAAACGAAAAGTATCTATGTCTTAGATAAACATTATGCAGGTATTTCAAGTGATAGATTGAGACTCTTTTTAAAAGATTATGCCAGTTTTTTATATGATTACAAATCAAAGGGGAATAAATGATAAATATTTGTATTAGCGCAATTGCGTCAAATGAGGGTAAAACGATACTTACAACTGCACTTCTTTATCATTTTAAAAAATCTGTTCGTCCATTTAAAATAGGGCCTGACTTTATAGATCCGCAGTTTCATAAAAAGGTTTGTGCAACTGATAGTGTTAATTTAGATACTTTCATCATGAAAAAGAGCCAAGTTAAATGGCTTTACAATAACTATAGCGATAAAAAAGTCTCTATTTTAGAGGGAGTAATGGGCTTTTATGATGGTGAAGATAAAGGTTGCAGTGCTTATGGCGTTACAAAACTTTTAAATGTACCTACAATTTTAATTCTAAATGGTAGTGGTAGCTACATAACAGTTAGTGCAGTCCTTAAGGGGCTTAAAACTTATAAAAAAGATAATACTATTAAAGCTGTTGTTATCAACAAACTAAATTCAGCTGGACATTATGAGCTAATTAAAAGAGAGATTGAAAAAGATTTTTCAGATGTTCATGTAGTTGGTTGGATTCAAAATGGGTTAGAAACATTAGAAGATACACATTTGGGTTTAGACTTAAATGATTTAAAGAAAATTGAAAAAATAAGTCATGATGTGCTAGAGCATATAGATTTAGAAAAAATTGAAAAAATTGGTCGTACAAAAAGAGTAAAAAAGATAAAGTATCCATTTAAAAAGTATAAAAAAATAGATAAAAATATAGCTATTGTAAATGATGTAAATTTTTCATTTTTGTATTACGATAATTTACAGTTTTTAAAAGAGTCATTTAAAAGTGTTGTTTTAGTAGACTCAACTAAAAATGAAAAAATTCCAAACAATTGTGATACCGTTTTTATATGTGGTGGATATGTTGAGAGTTATGAATCATACAATAGAGTGAGAAATTCTTATAAATTTAAAGAAACACTAATAGAACATAGTAAATCTAAAAAAATTTATGCAGAGTGTGCTGGGCTTTTATATCTTGGAAATAGTGTTGATGAAAAGAGAATGAGTTCTATTTTAGATGTTGACTTTACAAAAATGAGAAGATTTTCAAGAATGGGTTATTACTATAATGAAGATAATGTAAAGGGACATAGTTTTCATTATAGTGATGTCATAAATTCTAATGATAGTGGCTCGTTTGATACTCTATCTAAAGTTAAAGGCGGAAGTGGAAGAGCTGGAAGCTGGCAGAGTGATAATAAAAAAGTATTTGGAACTTTTTTACATACAATGTTTAGAAGCAATATTAAGCTTTTGAAAGATAGATTCTAACTATATGCTAAAAATAGAAAACTACAGTAGTAAGATTCTAAGTGACATCTCTTTAGATATTGATAATAAAAACCTAATAGTCTTAGGTGCAAATGGTGCAGGTAAGACGACTTTAGCAAAAGTATTATCTGGTGTAATTGTAAGTGATAATATAGAGTTTGAAACACCGCGGACAAAATATATTAATTATATCCCCTCTTTTTTAGAGATATTTGATGACTTTTTAAATGTAGAGGAGTTTTTACAGTTAAGTCATCTGTATGGTAAGCAAACTATTGATGAGGTATTGCACCTTTTGCAGATTGGACACTTAAAAGATAAACCTTGTAAGAATCTTAGTAGCGGAGAGTCACAACTATTGCTCATTGCAAGCTCTATTTTACATGGTGCAAAGTATACAATTTTAGATGAGCCAACATCAAACTTAGATCCTAAAAAAGTGAAGATGGTTTATGATATTTTAAAAGATGAAAACTTACTTCAAAATAGAATTATCATAACTCATAATCTTCACCTTGCCTATAAACTCTGTTATGATGTTCTCTATATTGAAGATGGTAAAATTAGTTTTCTAGGTACTAGTGAGCAGTTTTTTAGCGATGAAAATTTGAATAAAGTTTTTGATGGCAGTGTTAAGAAAATAGATGAAAATATTGTGACTGCTTTATGAAAATTATTTTGATTATTTTATCATTAGCCATAATGGCATTTGCACCATTTTTTGGTCAAATTGACATATCGGTACAAAACCTTTTAGATGTTAGTACAACTGATTATAAAATATTTTTTGATTTAAGAGTTCCTAGAGTGTTGCTGGCTTTTTTTGTTGGAGCAATTTTGGCACTTAGCGGACTTGTATTTCAAACAATATTTAGAAATCCAATGAGTACTCCTTTTACTCTTGGTGTTGCTAGTGGGGCGACTCTATTTACAGCAATTGGTATAATTATTGGACTTAGTGCATTTATATCTTTGTTTGCATTTTTGGGTGCAGTTGTTACTATTATTGTCCTTTTTATGGTTTCTGCTAGATTTAAAACGTATGAGACATCATCTTTGCTCTTAGTGGGAATTGCACTCTCATTTTTCTATAGCGCATCTTTGATGATTGTTTTTTTCCTAAGTGATCTTCAAGAGAATTATGAGATAGTTCGTTTTACAATGGGTAGTTTAGATGTTGTAGGGTTTAATGAAGTTTATCTAGTAACAATTGCAGGAATATTTTTAGCTACTTTAGTAAAAAAACAGAGTTATCATATAAAGCTCCTTCTTACATCTCATGAGTTCGCATTTTTAAAGGGTGTGAATGTAAAAAAGACAAACTATATATTACTTCTAAGTGTCTCTGTTGCAGTTGGTGTAAGTGTTAGTGTTACAGGACCTATTGGTTTTGTAGGTCTCATAATTCCACATATCTTAAAAAATATCATGCGTCAAAGTGCTGATAAATTGATATTTCCAATATTCTTTTATGGCGGAGTCTTTTTAGTTTTATGTGATGTAATTGCTAGAAATCTATCAACCGCATCAGATGTTCCAATAGGAGTCATAACAGCTTTCATTGGTACACCATTTTTTATATATCTAATTATTAGTCGTAAGAGTCAGAGTTAATAGTGGGTGTGAAAACTTCATTAACGCTAGAACAAGCTAACACTCTTTTTAGTCAATATATTTTTGAACGTATTGAGCCTACAAAAGATGGTATTAGTGATACTACCTATTTAGCTTTTAACTCTGCGGGTAGTTATGTCATTAAGTATTATGAGGATGCGACTTTAAAGCAGATAGATGCACAAGAGCAGTTATTAAAAAATTTGCACAATCACAAATTGAAGGTAAATTTTGTTTTAGCACATGCTCATGACAAAAGATGGAAGCTATTTAGTTACATAGATGGAAAAAGTGTTTTACGACCTAGTTTTATAGAGATAAGACAGATTGCCACTTTTTTGGCAAAAATGCATAATCTATGTAGAGTTAAAGGTAGTGAAAAAAACGTATTTGAGTTACAAAGAATTAAAGAGGAACTAGAAACTGTAAAAAGTAAAAATATAAACCTTTATCATCAATTAAAAGAGCTTGGAGAGATTAAGTTTGGTAAAAAAATTGGCATCATTCATGGTGATTTATTTACAGATAATGCAAAATTTGTATCTAATAAATTAAGTGGTGTATATGACTTCATAGAATCAGGTAGTGGTAGTTTTGCTCAAGATGCAGGAATTGTAGCCTTAAGTTGGGCATCTAATAGCCAAGCTAAAAGAGCCTATTTTTTGCGCTGTTATAACAGTACTTCAAAAGTAAAACTTAGCAAAGAAGAGTTAAAGAGTGGAATACGCTTTGGAACTTTGTACTACTCTATGAGGCGTTTTAACTCTAAGAGTGAAAATTTAGATTATAGAGAGTTATTAAAAAAGCATAGGGCTATAAAATGAAGCATGGTGGTAATATTTATGAGTTTTCAAAGGTGTGTGGTTGTAAAGATAGTGAGGTAATAGACTTCTCATCTAATATAAATCCTAGAACACCAGTACATTCGTTTAAATACGTAAACATATCACCATATGCTGAGCCTACATATGAAGAATTAAATGAAAAACTGGCATCAGTCTATAAACTAGAGTCTTCTCAAATTACTCTATATAATGGTGCATCTAGTGCAATTTTTTCACTCTTTGAGATGATTAAACCAAAAACTACTTTTTTATATGCCCCACTTTATGGTGAGTATAAACGAGCAGCTTCTTTGTACTCTAAAAAAGTTTTGCTTTCAAATCGTTTTGAAGATATTTATGTTTTACCACCAAAAAATAGCCTTGTAGTTTTTGTTAACCCTTCAACTCCTGATGGTAGTTATTATGATTTAGATAAGCTACTTTTGATTTGGAAAGCACAAAAGTGTAAGGTTGTAATTGATGAATCGTTTTTGGCATTTAGTTCTAAAAAGAGTGTTAGAAAATCGATAAGAAAAAATAAAAATATCTTTATTGTTCAATCTCTTAGTAAAATTTATGGTTGTGCTGGCATTAGAATTGGGGCTCTGTTTTCAGATGAAAGAAATATTAAGGCTCTTAAAAAGCGTCAAGTCTCTTGGGGACTATCTAGTTTAGATGTATCGTTTATGCTTAATGCACTTTCTGATTTGAAACATATTAAGAAGAGTAAAAGTTGGATGATAAAAAGAAAGATTGAATTAGAAAATATCTTAAGTGAGAGTAAACTGTTTTCAAAAATATATAGTTCTGATGCAAATTTTATTTTAGCAAAGTTATCTAACTTAGATGCGTCAACTCTTCAAAAAAAGCTAGTTGCACATAAAATACTAATTAGAGATTGTAGCAACTTTGATTTTTTAGATAGCAGTTATGTAAGGTTTGCTCTTAAAGATAAAAGCTCACATAAGAGATTAAAAAAGGCACTCAATGCACTCACTTAGTATATTTGGTACATCCTCAGATGCTGGAAAATCTACAATGGCTTTTGCGATTACCTACCTTTTAAAAAAGCGTGGATTTAATGTCGCCCCATTTAAAGCACAAAATGTTTCTAATAATTCTAGTGTATGTGATGAGGGTGGTGAGATTGCTCAACCTCAATTTTTTACAGCTGAATCTATAGCTCTTAGAACAACATCAGACTTTAATCCTGTACTTTTAAAGTCAGGAAGAGTAAATAGTGCATCTTTAATTGTAAATGGAAAAAGTGTGGATGAGAGGAGTGTGCAAGAGTACTATAAGAATCTTGACACTCTAAAACCAGTTGTAAAATCTGCTTTTCAAAGATTACAAAGTAGTTATGAAGTAGTTGTGGCCGAGGGTGCAGGCTCACCAGTTGAACTAAACTTAATGCAAAAAGATTTGTCAAATATCTATATTGCAGATACATTCAATACAAAAATTATTTTAGTAGCGGACATTGAGCGAGGTGGGGTGTTTGCCTCTATTTGGGGAGTTTATAATTTATTACCAGAGAAGTTACAAAAGAGTGTCATAGGTGTAATTGTTAACAAGTTTCGTGGTGATATGAGCCTTTTTGATGAGGGGATTGAGATTATAGAGAAGCGTTTTGGTCTTAATGTATTGGGTGTTGTACCATGGATGCCTTTTAATTTAGGTTTTGAAGATAGCCAATCAATAATGGGTTATGTTCAAGATACTAAAGATTCTGTTGTAAGAGTAGGGGTAGTAAAACTACCACACATCAGTAATTTTACAGATTTTGAACCACTTGTTGTAGATGATGAGGTTGAGGTTTTATTTATAGATTCTATATCACAAGTTCATGGATGTGATGTCTTGGTACTACCAGGGACAAGACGAACAGTAGATGATTTGCTTTGGTTAAGAGAAAATGGTTTTGAAGAGACAATTAAAAATTTTACTGGCACCTTTGTCGCAATTTGTGGTGGCTACCAGATGATGTTTGAAAAAATTGTTGATTTAAACGGCGTTGAATCTGATATTAAAAGTGTTGATGCCTTTGGACTTATTGATGGTGTAGTTGAGTTTACTAAGGAGAAAAAAGTTGTAAAAGGCAGGTATGAACTATTTGGTATGCAACTGAGTGGGTATGAGATTCATCATGGAATGGCTAGTGAGTTAGGTGTAATTAAAGAAAAATTTTATGGTACGTTTTTACATGGACTATTTGATAATGATGAATTTAGAAGAGAGGTTTTTAAAGAGTTTGGTTACATTGGATTTAATTTTTCTGAATACAAAAAAAGTAAAATTGAGAGTTATACAGATGAGATTAGTAAAGTTATAGATATTGATAAAATTGTAGAAGAGCTTAAAAAATGAGTGTTGCACTTCTTGCTTACGTATTGGATAGACTGTTTTCAGAGTTTGGCTTTATTCGTCATCCCGTTCAGGTATTTGGAGATTTTATAACGTGGTTTGAAAAACTTTTTTATAAAGATAGTGTATTTAGAGGAGCAGTTTTACTGCTAGTTTCTGTAATTATTTTTGGATCAATTGCTCTTTTAATAGAGAGAGTCACATCTATATTTAATCCATTTATTGAAATTGCTATTTTAGGTTTTTTATCTTCAATGTTTTTAGCGCATACAATGTTGTACCAGTCAGTACTTAATGTAGCAAATTCAAATGAACCACAACGTGATGTTGCGATGATAGTAAGTAGAGATACTAAAGAGTTAACAAATAGCCAAAGCTATAAAGCTGCGATTGAGAGTTATGCTGAGAATTTGAGTGATGGGGTTATAGCTCCACTTTTTTTTCTACTACTGTTTGGTTTTAGTGGAGTTGTTATCTATAAAGTTATTAATACATTAGATTCAATGGTTGGCTATAAAACCAAACACTACATAAACTTTGGAAAAGTATCTGCACTTACTGATGATGTTGTAAATTTTATTCCCTCTCGTATAACTGCTTTTTTAATAGCACTTCTAACCTTTAGGCGTAGAAGTTTTAGGTATGCAAATTTTGCAAAAGGACATGAGAGTCCAAATGCAGGTTATCCAATTTCAGCCATGGCACTATATTTAGGAGTTAGTTTAGGTGGTGCAACTAGCTACTTTGGCAAAATAAAAGAGAAACCATACTTTGGAGATGGTCGTAAAGAGATTAATAAAAACGATGTTTTAAAGGCATTAGAATTTCGCAATAGTGTGGATGTTTTTATAATAATATTACTAGTTTTTGGGAGTATTTATGGAGTTTAGTCAAGAAGATGTAGATACTTTACTGTCTATTATGCAAAACCGTAGAGATGTACGAGGCAATAGATTCTTAGATAGTCCTATTGAAAAAGAGAAAATAGATTTGATTTTAGAAGCTGCCTCTAGTGCTCCATCTGTCGGTTATTCTCAACCATGGGAGTTTGTGCTAATTGATGATACTGAAAAAAAAGATAAGATATTTAATATTTTTGAAGTTGAAAATGAGAAAGCAAAACCAATCTTTGAGCATCGCCCAATGCATGAACGATTAAAACTTGAAGGGATTAAAGAGGCTCCACTAAATATTGCAGTGCTTTATAAAGAGACAGATGAAGATGTCCTTGGTCAAACATCTATGAGTAAAATGGGAGAGTATAGTGTTGTTTGTGCAGTACAAAATATGTGGTTAATGGCACGGGCATTAAATGTTGGTATGGGTTGGGTGAGTATTTTAGATGAGCAAAAAGTGCTAAAAGAGATAGGTGCAACTACTCAACATAAATTAGTTTCTTATATTTGTTTAGGTTATGTTAATGAGTTTTTAACTGAGCCTGAACTTAAATCTTTAGGGTGGGAAAAGCAAAAAGAACTAAAAAGTTTTATTTCATATAATATTTACAATAAATAATTAATTTTGTATTAAAAATAAAATTAATTTATGGTATGATGCCGAAATGTTTTAGATATAAATTAAAATAATACTACAAAAAGGTTTTTAATGAATCGTCGTCAAGCACTAAAAACAATTGGTCTATCTCCTGTTGCAGCTACAATGCTGCTAGGCACAAGTAGTGCCGTTACTCCAGCAATTGCTAGTTCAGATGCTAAAGGTAAAATTGTAATAGTTGGTGCTGGAACAGGTGGGATTATTGCGCTTGCACGTCTTCATAGTGCTCTTAAAAATCCAGATATTACTATAATAGCTCCAAATGAGACTCATATCTATCAGCCTGGTCAAGTATTTATGGCTGCAGGACTTTTTGAATTAGAAGATATAGTTAAAGACAATAAAGACTTTATTCCAGATGATGTTGAATGGATTAAAGATGCTGTAAGTGATTTTGACGCTGATAATAATAGAGTTATAACGCGTTCAGGAAAAGAAGTTAAATATGACTATCTTGTTGTAGCTACTGGTATTGGATATAACTATGAAGATATAGAAGGGCTAACTATTGATGAGATTGGTAAAAATGGAATCTCTAGTGTCTATTTAAATGATCCAGAGAAGGGTACTGCTGATGGTGGTAGTATAACTTGGGACTGGTTTAATGATATTAAGGCTGATGCAAAGGCTGGTAAAAACCCTCGTGTTATCTGTACACAACCTGGAACTCCTATAAAATGTGGTGGTGCTCCACAAAAAATTCTTTACCTTTGTGATGATCATTTGAGAAAAGATGGACTCAGTGCTGACTTTACATTTGCAACTGCAAAAGGAAAACTTTTTGGTCTTCCTGAAATTGAAGCATCACTGCAAGAGGTGCAAAAGGGTTATGGAAATATTACTAATAAATTTGGACATGATTTAAAATCTATAGATGTAAAAAATAAAACTGCAGTATTTAAGCATAAATATGAGGTTCAAGGTGAGTATGATGAAGACCTTGAAGAGCATGACATGATAGATAAAGAAGCAGAAGTAACAATGGAGTATGACTATATTCACATTGTTCCACCTATGGGTGCAAAGGGTGCAATTTCTAGATCAAAACTTGGTTGGTTAACAGGTACTGCAAAAGGTTGTTTAGAAGTTGATAGATACACTCTTCAACATCGCCGTTATAAAAATGTATTTGGTATTGGAGATGTATGTGCTATTCCGATTGGTAAAACAGGTGGAACTGCACGTCACCATGGTCCAGTCATGGTAGGAAATCTTATTTCAGCGATGGAAGGTAAAGAACTCACTGAAAAATTTGATGGTTACACAGTATGTCCACTTAAAACTGAGTATGGAAAAATTATTCTAGCTGAATTTAATTATGATGGCCTAGCGCCATCATTTCCACTAGACCCTGCTGTTCCACGCTATACTTGGTGGGCATTTGACCTTTATATGCTCAAGCCAATGTATTGGAACCTAATGATGCGTGGCTTGATGTAACAAGTTTTTAGCAGTAGTTATTTAATTTTACTTGGTATCATATTTTGTATGCTAAGAATTATTACAGTCGCTACTGTGAATATCAAAACAACGTTAATTAATGTATCCATTTTAGACTCCTTGCTTTAATTTTTATAATCTATTTAGGGCATTATATAATAATATTATTATGTTTGTCAAATATAGTATTGTTTTGTTAGATGATATTATTTTATTTTTATAACTTATCTATAATCTTATTATAAGAAGAACGCATATATAATTACAGGACAAAATGTGAGCTCTTTATTTCTTAACATGTTGTACGTTTAATTGCTATTGTTAAAAAGTTTAACTAGAGGTATAGGTAAATAATGAAATATAAAAGATTCAAAGAGAATATTAACTTTGCTGGTTATAAAAATAAAGAATTTGCTAAACTTCTTGGTATTTCACAACAGAGTATTACTAATTACTCTAAAAAGGGAGTACCTCGCAATTCAGCACTTATATCTGAGCTTCTAGCTACACTACGTTACAACAGTATAGATATTGATTCTATAGTAAAAAAATATTTAGATGAATCTGATACGGATATATAAAATATAAAGGCGTATTTATATGGTACTTATGATAGATAATTACGATAGTTTTACATATAACATTGTTCAGTATTGTAAAGAGCTTGGTGCTGATTTAAAAGTTATTCGCAATGATGAACTTAGTGTTAAAGAGATAGAAGCACTAAATCCAGAAAAAATTATTATTTCACCTGGCCCTGCTACACCAAATGAAGCGGGTGTTAGTTTAGAATGTGTAGAACATTTTTCTGATAAGACTCCAATTTTAGGAATCTGTTTGGGTCATCAGACAATTGCGCAGGTTTTTGGTGCTAAAGTAGTACGAGCTACAAATATGATGCACGGTAAAACTTCTACAATAGATAAAAAAGTAGATACTCCTATTTTTAAAGATTTACCAGAACACTTTATAGCAACTCGCTATCACTCTCTAGTTGTACAAAAAGAGAAGCTTCCATCACAGATAATTCCAACAGCATATAGTTCAGATGATGGTGAGATAATGGCACTTGAAATAGAGGGTAGACAAGTTTATGGTGTTCAATTTCACCCTGAATCAATAATGAGCGAATTCGGACATGAAATGATTGATAATTTTCTAAAGTTATGAATAAAAAGCTAGGCATCTTACTTTTTGTAAATGCCATAATTTTACTTTTAATAGCAAATCAACTCTCAATTAGCTTTCATGAGAGCGAACTATATTTTAACTCTAATTCAGCTCTATCTTACATTGTAAGAGCATTTACAACTCTTTTTGGTCAAAATGATATAGCTATACGTCTACCAATGATAATTTTTCATCTTCTAAGTGTTTATCTACTGTATCAAATATCAAAACCTATACTAGTTAATGAAAAAGAGCGTATCTATACGGTAGCTATTTTTATGATGTTACCTGGCGTAATTAGTGCATCACTTCTTTTAAATCCTGCTGGACTTGTAATATTTCTTACACTTCTATACTTATATGAAAGAGATAGAAATGAGATGTTTTCATATCTTATTTTAGCTCTTATGCTCTTTGTAGATTCAGCCTTTGCAATGCTATATTTAGCTCTATTTATACATGCACTTTATGAAAATAGGTCACACTTTGCAGTAATTATGCTTACTTTTTTCGTAGCATCCATGTTGATTTTTGGATTTGATACAGGTGGAAAACCTAAAACATATTTTTTAGATACATTTGCCATTTATGCAGCAATCTTTTCACCATTACTTTTTATCTATATGTTTTATACACTTTATAGAACACTTATAAAGGAGAAGAAAAGTTTACTCTTTTTTATAGCAGCGTCCACTCTTGTTTTCTCATTTTTACTATCATTTCGTCAACGTATACCGATTGAATCGTTTGCACCTTTCTTAATTATATCAATGCCACTTGTTGCTCAGATGTTTTTGCGTAGTTATTATATTAGGTTAAAAGAGCATAGAGCGTTTTATAGAAATTCATTATCAATTATTATGGCAACATTGTTATTTAGCTCATTAGTAATTATTTTTAATCCATTATGGTACTACATGATTAAAAATCCTGATAAACATTTTGCTAGAAATCATCATATTGTAAAAAATTTAGCTTTGGAATTAAAGAGTATTGGTATCTTTAATATAAATGTAGAAGATGTTCGTATGAGAGAAAGGCTTAAATTTTATGGCATTGGTAGTAAAAGTGAATATTCATTAAGTAAGTATGTTAAGCCAAACTCAAAAAAAGTTACGATTAGATACATGGGGGCAGAGGCAGGAGATTATTATATTTTTAAAACTTTAGAGTAAAAGAAATAATAAAGTAGCCTGTCCCCTTTTTATTAATGACTGCTAAGCCAAATACACCTGAAATGGATGAGTTAGAAGTTCTTACCACATTAGTTTAAGCCTATGAAGAGCAGTTTTATAGATATTATAGATAAAGAGATAAAGGGGACAGGCTACTTTATTAAAACAAAAGCTAATTTACTCTAAAATAAAATTAAAAAAGGCACTAAATGCCAAGAGTAGCCAGAGCATTAGCAGATGAACAAATTTATCATATTATAAATCGTGGAAATAGACGAAGTAATATATTTCATGATAAACATGATTTTTCAAAAATGCTTGAATTGTTAAAATTTGCAATAGATAAGTATGAAATAGAAATATATTCGTATTGTTTGATGAGTAATCATTATCATTTAGTCATATATACAAAGTATGGAGAATCACTAAGTGCGTGTATGCAATGGTTAGGTACAAGTTATGTGCGCTACTACAATCAAAAATATAAAGTTTCTGGGCACCTTTGGCAGGGTCGTTATAAAAGTTTTATTGTTCAAAAAGATGAGTATCTTTTAATGCTTATGAAATATGTAGAAACAAATCCTTTACGTGCAAAAATTGAAAAAGATGCTTTTCTTTATACTTATAGTTCTACAAAAGCTAGAGTTGAAAAGGATAAAAATAGTTTTATAACTAACCCACCGATAGATTTACCAATTGATTGGCTTGGCTTTATAAATGATAAGCAGTCAAAGTTAGACATAGATATGATTCATAATAGTATCGAAAGACAAGCTCCACTAGGTAATGAAGTGTGGCAAAAAGAGGTTTCAATGTTGTATGGGATTGAATCAAGTTTGAAGCCTCGAGGAAGACCTAGAAAAATAAAGTAGCCTGTCCCCTTTTAATGGTAAAACTCATAAGAAGTTACGATTCGATACATAGGAGTAGTTTTTGCTTGCTATTATGTTACAAAAATTCCCATTTAGACTTTAAAAAACCCTAACTTATATTTTTTATAATCAATTTGATGCTACAATTTTGCCAAATTTTTTAAAAGGGGTTGCAATGGCACAAAGAGCGATTCGTGAATACGACGGAAAAGCTATCTTTGCAAAACACTGGGAAGAGTACTTTAGCGGGTTTCATTATGGATTTAAATCTGTAATGGTAGCAAGCGGTAAAGAACTACTTGAAATTGCAGATAAACATGGATTTGAGTGGCTTAAACAAGAGCCTTTGGTTGCAAAACCAGATATGCTTTTTGGAAAACGTGGTAAAAATGATTTGGTTCTTTTTAAAGATCAAAAACCAGGTGATGTTTCTTTAGCTGTTGCTGCTGCATGGATTGATGAAAAAATCTCACACGAGACAATTTTATTATCAGGACAAAAAGGTCAACTTACACACTTCGTAGTTGAGCCATTTACTCCACACTCACAAGATCAAGAGTATTATGTGTCAGCAACAACTGTTGGTGAAGATGATGTTCTTTACATGTCAGCTGAGGGTGGTATGGAAGTTGAAGAGGGATGGGAAGAGAAAGTTAATGAAGTAACTATTCCTATTACTATGAATGATGCTGATATTGAGCATTTAATTCGTGCAAATATTCCAGCTGGAATTCCTGAAGTAAATAAAGAGCGTTTTATCTCTTTTGCTGAGCAATTCTATAAATTTTACCGTGATATGAACTTTGCATATTTAGAAATCAACCCAATTGTTATGGTTGAGAATGATATGCACATCTTAGACCTTGTAGCTCGTTTAGATGATACAGCTGGTTTTATGATGGGTGATAAATGGGGAGATGTAACTTTTCCTACTGCTTTTGGTATGGAAGATCAGTCTCCTGAAGAAAAAGCAATTGCAGAAGCTGATTCAAAATCAGGTGCATCACTGAAACTTACTATTCTTAACCCAATGGGTAGAATTTGGACTATGGTTGCTGGTGGTGGTGCTTCAGTTGTTTACGCTGATACTATTGCTGATCTCTCTGGAAATGTTAAAGATTTAGCAAATTATGGTGAGTATTCTGGTGGTCCAACTACTGGTGAAACAAAATTTTATGCAGAAACTATTTTTGATCTTATGACTCGTCATAAAGATCCAGATGGTAAAGATAAAATTTTAATTATCGGTGGAGCAATTGCTAACTTTACAGATGTTGCTAAAACATTTACTGGAATTATTCAAGCATTTGAAGTTTATGCTGATAAGTTAAAAGAGCATAACACTAAAATTTATGTACGTCGTGGGGGACCTAATTTTGAAATTGGTCTTAAGAATATTGAAGAAGCGGCAAAAAGACTTGGTTTATACATCGAAGTTTATGGTCCACAAACGCACGTTACTGACATTGTGCGTATGGCATTAGAGAAGTAGGGAGAAGATATGGGTGCATTATATACAAAAGAAACACAAGCGATTTTTTGGAATAACAACAAAAGCGCTATTCAAAGAATGCTTGATTACGATTACGTAATTCAGAGGAAAACTCCATCAGTTGCAGCAATCGTTGCTCCAACTTCTGGAAATAAATTTGAAAAATTCTTCTTCGGTCCTGATGAAGTTATGATTCCAATGTATCGTACAACTGGTGATGCAGTAGAGTCACATAAGAATGCAGATGTTTTACTTAACTTTGCATCATTTCGTACAGCATACGATGTTACGATGGAAGCAATTGCAATAGAGGGTCAATTTAAATCAGTAATGGTTACAGCTGAGGGAATTCCTGAGCGTTTAGCTCGTAAGATGAACCAAGAAGCACGTGACGCTGGTGTTACTGTAATTGGGCCTGCAACTGTTGGTGGAATTGTTCCTGGTGCATTTAAAATTGCAAACGTTGGTGGAACAATTGAAAATATTGTTAACTCTAAACTTCACCGCGCTGGTTCTTGTGGACTAGTTACACGTTCAGGTGGTCTATTTAACGAACTTTCTAACATCATTTCAATCAATGCTGATGGTATTGCAGAGGGTGTTGCAATTGGTGGAGATAGATTTGTTGGTTCTGTTTTCATTGATAACTTACTTAGAATGGAAGACAATCCTGAAGTAAAATATATGGTTTTACTAGGTGAAGTTGGTGGTACTGAAGAGTACAAAGTAATTGAAGCTATAAAAGCTGGAAAAATTAAAAAACCAGTAATTGCATGGTGTATTGGAACAATTGCTAAACATTTCTCAAGTGGTGTTCAGTTTGGTCACGCTGGAGCATCTGCTAATGCTGACGCTGAAACAGCAGCTGCTAAAAATACAGCAATGGCAGAAGCAGGTATCTATGTACCAGAGAGCTTCAATGATTTACCAGGTAAAATCAATGAGGTATATACAAAACTTTTAGGTGAAGGTGTTATTTCTGAAATACCTGCAACTGACGTGCCTGTTATTCCAGAAGATTATGCAAAAGTATCAAAATCTGGAGCTATTAGAAAGTCAAAAGAGTTTATCTGTACAATTTCTGATGATCGTGGTGAAGAAGCAACTTATGCTGGTCACCCAATTAGTTCAGTTGCAACTCCTGATACTGGTTTTGGACTTGGTGATGTTATTTCATTACTATGGTTTAAAAAACGTTATCCGAAATGGGCAACAGACTATATTGAAACTGTTTTAAAAACTGTTGCAGATCACGGTCCAGCTGTTAGTGGAGCACATAATGCAAAAGTTACAGCTCGTGCTGGTAAAGATGTTGTTAGTTCACTTGTAACTGGTCTTCTTACTATTGGACCACGTTTTGGTGGTGCTATTGATGATGCTGCAAGATATTTTAAATATGCAAACGATAATGGTATGACTCCAAAAGAGTTTATGGCATATATGAAAAAAGAGGGTAAACCAATTTCAGGAATTGGTCACCGTATTAAATCAGTTCGTAACCCTGATTTACGTGTATCTGGTCTTAAAAAATTCGCATCTGAGAATTTCCCAGCAACACCACTTTTAGATTTTGCATTAGAAGTTGAAAAACTTACTACATCTAAAAAAGATAACCTAATTCTTAACGTTGATGGTACTATCGGAATTTTGATGGTAGATATGTGGAGAGCATTAGGTTACTCTGAAGATGAAATTGATGGTTTTATCGATGCTGGTGCACTTAACGCATTCTTTATCGTTGGACGTTCAATTGGATTTGTTGGACATATCTTAGATGAAAAACGTCTAGGAATGCCAATGTATCGCCATCCAATGGATGATATTTTATATAACGTAGAAAAAGCAGAAGAACTATAACAGCAGAATGAAAAAAGCTTTTACCATGATCGAACTTGTGTTCGTCATGGTAATCATAGCAATCCTAGCTTCACTAGCAATCCCAAACTTTAGACACGACAGATTAAGGCAAGCTGCCGAACAAGTAGTCTCACATATCCGTTACACCCAACATTTAGCTTTAATAGATAATAAATTTATACCTTCAGATTCTAGTTCAGAATTTTCTTCTGCAATTACAAAGCAACGTCACGCTCAATCTTGGTTTAATAGCAGATGGCAGATTGCTTTTCATATTGATAGATTTGCACCAGTTAATTTTAGACACTATCATTACTCAGTATTTTCCGATATTCCATGGCATACAGTAGTTAGTTATGATAGAAGAGCTAATAATCCTGTAGTAGATGAGAGTTTAAATAGTTTTGCAATAGATCCAATTTCAGGATTATTATTAACAGGTAATAATTGGGCATGGTCAGGTGGAACTTCTTTAAGTAATATTTCAGATAATTTAAATTTAGAAGATGAGTATGGAGTATATATAGATACATCATATTTAAGAGCAAATTGTTTAAAGTCTATTGATGCGACATGGAACATAGCTTGGAATGCAACCCCTAGATTACTTTTTGATAATCTTGGCAGGCCACATTGCTATACTGATAGTGATGGTACTAATGGTTACGACTACATGTTACAAAATAGTATTGACTTAGTACTTTTTCAAACATTAGGTGGTCCAAGTATTACTATAAGAGTTGAAGCTCAAACAGGATATGCTCATATTCTTTAAAGTATTATTTGAAAATATAATTTAAGTAAAATTTCTTTATAAAAGCCTTGACAAAGGAAGTAAATTCCCCTATAATTCCCGTCCACAAACGAAGACCACCTAAGAGTTTAGGAAGCAGAGTTTAGTTTGAGATGATCTTTGAAAACTAAGTAGAGAAAGACAATGTGTCGG